>ERZ840517.1241-NODE-1241-length-28514-cov-3.889279_pt1 | contig 28514 bp, 26 predicted proteins | sample MGYA00519876_ERZ840517 | MGnify/ENA primary metagenome ERZ840517 (study PRJEB31850, sample SAMEA3708882) | human gut metagenome | biome: human gut; feature: human-associated habitat; material: faeces | place: China | collected 2014 ... | reverse complement strand
GCCCACACCTCGCCAGCATTTTTGAAAAATTGCTGGATCAAAAAACTTTTTATTTTGCCTGCGGCTCGGATGCTGCAACCAATTCCACACAAAATAAAACCAGCAGACCCTTGTTTCAGACAAGAATCTGCTGGTTTTTTGTATCAAAATGCAGTTAAAATTTTCTTACGGGGTATAGCTGATGGTGACATATGCCAATACATCATTGGCAAACTCAAACTTATAGGAGCTGTTGCCGTAATACTTTTCCGCTTCCTTTTCATAAGTGTAGGATTCCGAATGATAATCGCTGTCATCCGACTGGTAAGTATAAATGTTATCTGGGTCTGGTTCGCCGGAGTTGGCAAGCAGTTCTTCCTGTGTCATGGTCAGTGGGAAGTTAAATTCCAGAATATCTTGCGGTTCATCGTAAATCGGCATGTATACATTGTCGATGAAGCATTCCGAAGCTTTTTTGTTGTCGGAAGAGTCATTCAATACCCGAACCTGTGCAAACGAGCGTTCGCCGAGTTTGATTTCAAAGGAGGAAGATTCATAGCGTGGGTTGATGTTGTTGCCGGCGTTTGCCAAGTCATTTTCATCGAATGGAACACCGTCATCAATCATTTCCTGTAAGGTCGTCTTTCCGAGCGTGTAAGTTTTTCCATTGATTTTGAAACTCATGTTGTCGAAGTCTGCCCACAAGTTTCCGTCTTTGCTGGTATCCTTTTCTTTGGCAGCCGTTGTTGTTTCTGCATCTTCTGCATCAGCAGATTCTTCAGCTGTTGTTTCTGTTTCAGCCTCTGTTTCTTCGGCTTCTGATTCTTCAGCTGTGGTTTCTGCTTCTGTTACAGCTTCTGTCGCTGTCGTTGCAGCAGTTGTTTCCGCCACACTAGAAGAATTCGCTGTGCTGGTTCTGTCGCATCCCGTCAGCAGGCAACCAGCCATCAGGCTCAGAAACAGGCAGATAGAAAGTGCTTTTTTCATGTTGTCAAAACTCCTCTTTTTTCAAATTTCCCATAAAATACAAAAAACCTTGGAAGTTTTCATTCCAAGGCTTTTGGTTGGTGACCCGTACGGGAATCGAACCCATGATTCCGCCGTGAAAGGGCGGTGTCTTAACCGCTTGACCAACGGGCCGAAAAATCGCAGAAAAAAAACGTGCAAGCAAGATGTGTTGTTGGTGACCCGTACGGGAATTGAACCCATGATTCCGCCGTGAAAGGGCGGTGTCTTAACCGCTTGACCAACGGGCCGAAAAATCGCAGAAAAAAAACGTGCAAGCAAGATGTGTTGTTGGTGACCCGTACGGGAATTGAACCCATGATTCCGCCGTGAAAGGGCGGTGTCTTAACCTCTTGACCAACGGGCCAGGGATGGTAGCGGCAGCAGGATTCGAACCAGCGACCAATCGGGTATGAACCGAGTACTCTAGCCAACTGAGCTATGCCGCCACCTGTCATCAACAGATCCAAGCAGAACACATTTCATTTCTGCGACTTTTATAGTATACTACAAAAACGGCAAAAAGTCAAGCATTTTTTCAAAAAAAATGATTTTTGTTAAAAAAGACGAAAAATAGGGGGAAATTTCAGTGAAAATAGCGAGTTTCAACAATTCTTTCAACCTTTCAACAGGCTTGCTAAAAATTGGATATCCCAATTTCTGATTCTTGACACATAGTCGGTTTCATGGTATACTAAATGATAAGTATGCTGTGAACTCTTTCACAGCCATTTTTTCAGAAAAACGCAAGCAGAAAGGCGGTTATGAATATGCCAATTCGTGTAGGGATGGTATCCCTTGGATGTTCAAAAAACTTGGTAGACAGCGAGCGAATGCTGTTTAAACTCCGGAAACATGGTTATACATTGGTCAAAGAACCGGGCGATGCAGATGTTGTGGTTGTCAACACCTGTGGTTTTATTCAGTCGGCAAAAGAAGAGGCAATTGAAACGATTCTGGAGCTGGCAGAACTCAAGAAAGAAGGCACGATCCAGAAAATCATTCTGACAGGCTGCCTGACCGAACGGTATCAGGAAGAAGTTGCAGATCAGTTTGCTGAAGTGGATGCCGTTGTTGGAATCGGCGATCAGAAAGACATCGTTTCGATTCTGGAATCCGTTCTGAAGAAAGACAGAGTGGTACAGTTCGCTCCGAAAAGCGATGCAGAGTTGATGGGCGACCGGATCATTACAACGCTGCCGTTTTATTCTTATTTAAAGGTTGCAGAGGGATGCAGCAATCGTTGCAGCTACTGTGCCATTCCGGAAATCCGAGGGCCTTATCGCAGCGTACCGATGGAAGCAGTGCTGGAAGAAGCCAACCGGCTTGCAGAACGTGGCGTAACGGAATTGATTGTCATTGCACAGGATACCACGCAGTACGGGAAAGACCTGTATGGAGAATCCCGCCTGCCGCAGCTGCTGAAAGCCCTCTGTGAAATTCCAACCGTGCATTGGGTGCGGGTGCTGTACTGTTATCCGGAACGGATTACAGACGAACTGCTCGATGTGATGGCAGCAGAAGAAAAGATTGTAAAATATCTGGATATTCCGATTCAGCATTGTGACGGAGAAATTCTCCGCCGGATGTATCGTCCGGGCAATGAAACGATGCTGCGGAATCTGATTGCAAAGATTCGGGAGAAAATGCCGGATGTCACCCTGCGAACCACATTGATTACTGGCTTCCCGGGCGAAACGAAAGAGCAGTTCAACGCTCTGGGGGATTTCGTGCAGGATATGCAGTTTGACCGGCTGGGCTGTTTTGCCTACTCGGAAGAAGAGGGAACAGACGCTGCCGAATACGAAGACCAGATTGATGAAGAAACTCGAGAACATCGGGCAGAAATCCTGATGCAGCAGCAGGCAGAATTGCACGCAGAAAAGAATGCTGCAAAAATCGGCACACAGATGGAAGCGGTCATTGAAGGCTTTGACCCGTGGGCAGGCTGCTATTTTGGCAGAACACGGGCAGATGCACCGGAGATTGACGGAAAAATCTTCATCCGCCGGACGAAGGAACACCAGTGCGGTGACTATGTACAGGTAGAAGTCTTTGATACGATGGATTATGACCTGCTGGCAGAGGAGGTAGAAGAAGCATGAATTTGCCGAACAAGCTGACTTGTCTGCGAGTACTGCTGATTCCAGTATTTTTGATTTTCCTGTACATTGGAGCAATTCCCTATCATTTTCTGTTGGCGTTGGTGGTCTTTGCCGCAGCTTCTATTACAGATGCCTTGGATGGAAAGATTGCCCGTGCACGGGGCTTGGTAACAAACTTCGGGAAATTTCTCGACCCGCTGGCAGATAAAGTACTGGTCATTACTGCCCTGCTGGCATTTATCGAGCTGGACGAAATGCAGATTTCAGCGATTCCAGTAATGATTATCGTAGCAAGGGAATTTATGGTTTCCGGCTTGCGGATGTTGACCGCCAGCGAAGGCGTTGTAGTTGCTGCCGGCATCTGGGGCAAGCTGAAAACAGCGTTTACCATGGTGACGATTGTTGCCATCTTAATTTACTGTTCGCTGACAGGGGATTTCAACTGTGCGATTCCGGAAGCTGTTAAGACATGTGGCTTGAATGGATTGCTCTGGATTTCCACTGTTTTGACGATCATCTCTGGATGCGGATACTTAAAGGGCTACTGGTCTTATATCAATACCGATAAATAACAGGAAAGGATGTACCCTACCATGATAAAAAAAGGATTGGCTGCCGCTGCAGCCCTGATGATGCTGTTGACTGCTGCCGGATGCAGCGATCAAGATACATCATCTTCCACCGCAGATGCGGCTTCTTCTGTCACCACTGCGGAAACAACATCCACCGAGGTGACCACAACCGTGGACATCGAATCACTGATGCCGCAGGAGGAAGAACTTGACCCAACCCTGATTCCTTTTCAGGACATTGCGTTTCAAGTACCGGCAGGCTGGGGCAATTTGAACGTAGAAAATCTGGTTGTCTGGTATCCGAACGATGGTTCTGGTTCGCTGACGGTGCAGTGTTTCCCAGAAGATGAACTGGAAATCACCGGAACAGATGAAAAAGACTTGCTGAAAAATCTGGGACAGAACCTTGCAAAGGGACAGACGGTTTTCTCTGAGGTTTGGAATAAATTGCTGGGAACGGATGCCTATGCGATTACCTATTCTCCAGAAACGGACGCAAGTGTAGACACTGCCCAGAAAGTGAACCTGTCGGTTTTGTTCTATGTGAACGATTTGCCGTATGCTATGACGTTTGCAAATTATACCGGAACAAGTCCGGTTCTGAAAAATTCCGGTGCAATTCTGAACACCGTGCAACTTCGAGATGCGTCTGATTCGACAGATACAACCGATGCAACTGACACAGCAACCGATGAAACCGATACAGAAACAGAAACGGAAGCTACCACCAGCGAAAGCGAAAATTAAGAACTCCAACCATAAAACATGACACAAAAAGAAGCCGCACAGCGGAGAGAAAATCTCTTCCGCTGTGCGGCTTTTTACGGTTGTAGAATCGGGGCTGCCGTTAGGCGTTTTGCGTTTGCTCGTCCGGCAATCCACGGGAAAGCCAGGTAGCTGCTAAGTCCAATGCTGCATACAAGGACGGTCGCTTGGCAGTTCGTAGACTTTTGTTTTCATCGGTGGACAAATCATAGACCTGTAATTCGCTGGCAATTGGAATGACACCGCTGGTATCTTTCTTGGTGACACGAATCATAATGACGTGCGGCTCGCACATATAGCCATAGTAAAAGCAATCGCCGGAACGTACCAACGGATAGCCTTTGTAAAAGAGAAAGTTTTGCTCCACGATACCCATCCTTTCTTTGTGTAACTTGGTTTGTGTCTGTTGTTTGGGCGGAGAACTTACTGCCACGAGGTCTGGAAGTCTTCATCTGTATCGAAGATGTCGAGATTATGCCGCAGGGCATCCAGATAAGAAGACCGACACTGGAAGCTCAGTTCGCCGTTTACAGTGATATAGCAATTGAAGTCATCCGTCTGATAGAATGCAACGGTGCGGTCTTCGCTGCCATCAGAAGTCTTGTAGTGGATTTCTGCATCCGGTGTTCCGGTTGGAGCATCGCCCAAAACCACTTCTTCCGCAGCGGTTTGCAGCAGGAAGGCATAGAATTGCCGATAGCGTTCGGTGTCAATTTCCGACTTGCCATCTCTGGTGATGGAAGCAGTGTCCTTATCTGTACCGCTGTTCTCGAATGTGGTTTTCTTGCCGTCTACGGTAACATCCAGTTCGCTGATGTCCCAAACATAAGTGGTGAAAATCAGCTTGGAAGCCAGACCGGTCGGAGTAATGGTTGCCCACGGGCACTTATCCGCAGCAATCGCATAAATCACATTGCCATCATCCAGCTGTACCGGATAATAAGTGGCTGCAGCGGAAGTGGTTGCGGTACTGTCATCGGTAGAAATGTCGTCAGCCTCGGTGACAACATCGCCGATTTTCAGGGTGTAAGTCGTGCCGCCTTCGCATTCCAGCGTCAGGGTTGCGAACGGGTCAGAAATGCCGTAGTCCTCTAAATCCTGTTCACTCGGACGAACAGCCAGAATCTTGCTGGCAGACAAGCCAAACAATCCCTCAATGACATCCTTAGACCGTTCTACGCTCAAATAAGCAGAAATCGGAGAAGTCATCTTGTGGGTGGACTGGGTGTTGCCGCTCTCGCCGTCATTGCTGGTGTCCCGATGTTCGAGGACAATCGGCGTATCGAGGTCTTTCCGTTCGATGGTAACGGTGTTGATGGTTGGCATATTGTCGTCATCCGGCTTTTCCAGAACGGTTGTAGCTAGGAAGTCGGTGTCTGCCTTGCTGAAGTTTGCCAGCAGGGAAGTCTTAACGGCATAAACCGTATCACTGTCCGCCAGAGCGAAATAGTTGCAGCTTGCACCGGAAACGCTGCCGCCGATGCGGAACGCAAAGGTCGTTCCATCATCGAACTGCATGCTGACTTGTGTGGCATCCTTGCCCAGCCCGAACTTGTCGAGGTCGGTTGCGTGTTCTTCCACACACTGGTCAGCCTGTAGGCTGGCGGTGTTGTTGGCAAGTGTTCCAAGCAGGGATTCGTTGGTGGGAATATCCTCCCAGCCAGAAATCCGGAAGTCTGCCGATTCCGTTCCTGTTGTTGCAGCAGTAGAATCCGTTGCATCTGTTGCATCCGTTGCGGTGGTGGTCTTTGCAGTTTTTACACGAACCACTTCATAGCTGCCGGTTGCGTTGGTAACAGAAATCTGTTTCACATTGTCTGCGGATTCGTCCGAGAGTGTCAATGCTGCGAGGTCTTCTGCGGATTGTGTGGTAGCAGCAGTGGCATCACTGCTGCTGTCCTCCTTGCCAGACGGACGGGTCAGCAAGACAACACTGCCAGCCAGCAGTACCACAACGGCAGCCCCGCAAATCACACCAATCATTCGTTTTTGCATAGGTCACGCCATCCTTTCTGCAATTAGCGGCTCTTTCTGCGTGCCCAGATGACAATGCCAATCACAATCGTAATTGCCGGGAAGACAACCAGAACGACTGTGGTGAGCAACTTCATCTGAGAAGCAGTTGTATTCATCGAAGTGATGTTCATATCCTTTGCAGTGATGACGATGTTGTCAGATTTTCCGCAAATGGTGTTCAGTGCACTGATGAAGTAATCCGCATTGTTATAGGAGGTATCCTGTGCAACGTAGTAATCGAAGTAACCCATCGAACCGATGACCATGACATCACTTTCAATTTGACCATTATCCTGTGCAGCCTGATTCTGAGAGAATGCCATGACAGAATAGCTGCTGCGTTCTGCATTGGCAGCATCAAAGGTTGTAGTGGTGGTTGTTTCTTCCGTGGTTTCCTCGGTTGCTTCGGTGGTGGTAACACCGTTCTGTGCATCCCAAGCTGCTTCTGCCCGTTCCGAGTTGCTATCGAGATTCAGCGGAACGCAGTAAGCAGAATCTGCGGTATCCAGCAGGTCGGTAACCACTCTGCCATTGTTGGCATCTCTGGTGAGAATCGGACGGGAAACCGGAGCGATAATCGGCAGGGAAGTGTTAGAAAGTCCGCTGCTGTAGTCGCTGCTGGTCTGGTTGACAATTGGAGCATACATTCTCTGATTGCCGGCAACGAGCAAGGTAACTGCCTGCTGGGTGCTGGAGTTGTCGTCAATGACATAGCTGTTATCGACCACAATGTTCCAATCCTTCAGGAATGCGTCCAGATTTGGGGTGTTGCCCTGTGTAAAGTCGGCGATGTAGAGTAACCGTTTGCCGAGGTTGCCGTCATTGTGCAGGAACGTTTCCAGCTTGTCAATGGCATCGACTGTCAGGTCGTTGACCGGAGCTGGCAGCACCAGCAAATCATAGTCATCCGGAGAAATGGTATCGGTGACCATATCCAGCTGTGTAACATCATAGCCGTTGTCGTCCAGCAGCGTGCTCAGAACCTTGGCAGCATACTGGTTGCCCTGTGTCGGGCTGTAGATGGTGTTGCCGTTAGAAGTGCCGATAAAGCCAACTCGCTGCGGATTTGCATCGGTAACGTTCATGATGGCATTGGTGAGGGACTGTTCGCCCTTGAATGCGGTGATGCATTCGGACAGGGAAACCTGTCCATAATAATAATACTGCAACTTGTCCTGATCCATGTCAAAGAAGTCAGACAGTGGGAATACCTTTACCCGGTCGCCGCTGCAAACAATGACATTATCAGAACTAATCGTACCGCTGTACTTGCTCTGATATTTTGAGAGAATATCCGGATCTTTGGTGGTGTCGAAGTAAGTTACTTCGATTTCACTGGAATAGCCCTGATATTTTTTCAGCAGTTCCGTTACCATCTTCAGATAGGAGTCCTTTTCCAAGGTGCTTTCCTCGCTGGAAACGGCAATTTCAACGGGTTCGGTGAGGTTTTTGATATAGTCAATGGTTTCATCCGAAACTTCGTACAAGTTGGATGATGTCAGGTCGATTTTGGCGTTCGGATACCGTTCCACCAATAAACCGACAACAACATTCACTAAAATCACAATTGCTGTGACAATGACAGTAATGGCAAACGCAATACCGCCGTATTTCATCTTCTTTTTCCGCTGTCTTTGTTTGATCAGCTTTGCATCCTGTTGTTCCATAATCGTTTTCAGCCTCCTTCTTACCGCCAACGTCTGGTTTCAAATACCCGGACGGTAAAGAAATTAAACAGAACCGCCGTGCTGATATAGAGCAGAACGCTGGACAGGTTAAACAGTCCATAAGTAAAGTCATAAATGCGGCTGAAGAATGAAACCGATTCCATCGCATTGCCGAGCCAGCCCACAAGGGTGCTGAGGACAGTGCTTTTGCTGGAAAGAGAATCTGCACTGCTGGAAACTGTTCCGCTCAGGTAGTCGATCATATAGAGGACAACCAGAGAAACGATGCCCAAAACATAGGCGATGAACTGGTTTGCTGTGAATGCAGACAAAAACAGGGTGATTGCCATGAACGCCGCTCCCATGAGGAAGAGGGCGATAAAATTGGAAAAGACAATCGACCATGCAACCGTGCCGAAGAAGCTCAGCAGGATGGCATAGACAAAGACAATGGCAATGCCCATTGCATAGACGGTCAGGGCGGCAAAATACTTGCCGAGGACAATGCCGCCGAGGGAAACCGGTGCGGTCAAGAGTCCTTGGTCGGTTTTCTGTGCACGTTCTTCTGAAAGCAGACGCATCGTCAGCAGCGGCAGAATCAAAACCATGACCAACCGCATCCATGCAAAATAGTTACTCATATCTGTTCGAGCGTAATTCAGACAGAACAGCCAGAACAGAACACCCGATCCCAGATAGAATACCGTCAGAAAGACCGGGCCGATGGCGGAGTTGAAGAAAGACCCCAACTCTCTCCGATAAATCGCTCCCATGTTACTTTGCCTCCTCTTGTTTGGTGTCGGGTTGTTTTGTTGCCGGAGCAGGTTTTTTCGGTGCAGCATCCGGCTCAGTTTTTGTTTGTTCCGGTGTCCATTCGCCCATGGTCACCTTGAGGAAGATGTCTTCCAGTGTCAGCAGACCGCTTTCCATGCGGTAGATGTTCCAGCCGTGTTCCTGTGCAACGGCATTGACTGCCTTTCGCAGGTCGGCGTTGTTCTTCGGTTCGATTTCGTAATCGAACAAGCCTGCTTCGAGCTGTGTGGACTGCTGAACCTTTGCCACGTCTGGAATTGCACGCAGAGCCTGTAAAACGTCTGCTTCTGCACCATCCAGCCGTACCTTGAGGCGGTGGTTCTGGGACATGGACTGTGCGAGGGTGTCAATTGCACCATCTGCCATCAGTTTGCCCTTGTTGATGATGATGACCCGGTCACAGACTGCCTGAATTTCCGACAGGATGTGGGAAGAGAGAATAACCGTGTGTCGTTTTCCGAGCCGCTTAATCAGGTTTCGGATTTCCATCATTTGTTTTGGGTCAAGACCAACGGTTGGTTCATCAAGAATCAGGATTGGCGGATTGCCAACGAGTGCCTGTGCCAGACCGACACGCTGCCGGTAACCTTTGGACAGATTCTTGATGATGCGGTCTTGCACATCACTGATTTTGCAGAGGTTGCAGATTTCAGTGAGGTGTGCTTTGCGGGGGAGTTTGCACTTTTTCAGGTCATAGACGAACCGCAGGTAGCCCATAACGGTCATTTCCTGATAGAGTGGCGGCAGTTCCGGCAGGTAGCCGATTTCCCGTTTTGCCTGGATGGGATTGTCCAGAATGTTGATGTCGTTGATCAGAGCCTCTCCGGAAGAAGAGCTGATGTAACCGGTCAACATGTTCATTGTGGTGGATTTTCCGGCACCGTTCGGCCCTAAAAAGCCCACAATTTCACCATCTTGTACGGTGAAGCTGATGTCATCGACTGCAAGGTGACTGCCGTAACGCTTGGTCAGATGATTTACCGTAATCATGCGAAAAGAAGACCTCCCTATTTTGATGCAGCTGCAAGGGGATTGCAGCTGTTTTTGATTCAGAATCAGCAAAAAAAGGGGCAAGGGTGCATCCCCAGCCCCTTTTTCAACCTATTCCCGAATGATTATAGTCGGATATTGTGAAAATGCTGTGATAATCTTACGAAAGGCGGTTTATACCGTCCTGAACCCGCTTGAGGGTTTCGTCTTTGCCCAAAATGGCACAGAGTTCAATGCCGCCGCCCGGTGTAAACGGCTTGCCGGAGAGGGCAGTCCGCAGCGGCCAGAGCATCCAGCCATTCTTTACGCCGAGTTCGCCGATTCTTGCGAAAACAGCAGCATGAATGCTGTCTACTGTCCAATCAGAAATGCCTTCCAGAACCGGCAAGATTTCCGTGAGGGCTTCCTTGGCGGTTTCCGGTGTGGTTTTCATCTTCTTGTGGCGATACAGTTCTACGTCATAATCCGGCAGGGCATCAATGAAATCCACCTGTTCCGGAATATCGGTGAACAGTTCGGTTCTTGGTTGTAAAACGTGGCAGAGCAGCTGCAGGTCTGCGGTTTCGCTGTGAACCACCTGACGGATGTACGGAATGGCTTTTTCTGCAAAGGCTTCCGGTGTCATCTTGCGGATATATTCGCCGTTGATGGCTTTCAGCTTAACCGGGTCAAACAGTGCTGGGGATTTGCTGATACCAGAGATGTCAAACGCCTGAATCAGTTCGTCCATGGTGAAGATTTCCTGTTCGCCAGTCGGTGCCCAGCCCAGCAGAGCGATGAAGTTAATGATGGCTTCCGGCAGATAGCCCTTTTCGAGCAGGTCTTGGAAGGAGGCATCGCCGTTCCGCTTGGAAAGCTTGTGGGTCTTGTCCTTCATGACTGGAGAGCAGTGAATATAAACCGGAACATCCCAGCCGAATGCCTGATAGAGCAGGTTATACTTCGGAGCAGAGGAAAGATATTCGTTACCACGGATGACATGTGTAATGCCCATCAGGTGGTCGTCTACAACATTTGCGAAGTTGTAGGTCGGCATGCCATCGGTTTTAATCAGAATCTGGTCATCCAGCGTGCTGTTTTCTACGGTGATATCGCCATAAACTTCATCGTGGAATGTGGTTGTACCATCGAGCGGCATCTTCTGGCGGATGACGTACGGAACACCAGCGTCCAGCTTTTCCTGAATTTCTTCCGGTGTCAGATTCCGGCAGTGCCGGTCATACATCGGGGCGATGTGAGAAGCTTCCTGAATCTTCCGGACTTCTTCGAGCCGTTCCTTGCCGCAGAAGCAGTAGTAAGCGTGACCGCTCTTGACCAGTTCTTCTGCATAGCCCTTGAACATGCCCATCCGTTCAGACTGCACATAAGGGCCAACTGGGCCGCCGATATCCGGGCCTTCGTCCCACTTCAAGCCAGCAATGCGGAGGGTGTTATAGATAATATCAACCGCCCCTTCGACATACCGTTCCTGGTCGGTATCTTCGATTCGGAGAATAAAGTCGCCGTCATATTTTTTTGCTAGCAGATAGGCATACAGAGCGGTTCTCAGGTTGCCGATGTGCATATAGCCAGTCGGGCTTGGTGCAAACCGTGTTCTGACACGTTTTTCCATGAGAAAAAAACTTCCTTTCGTTTGATAAATATAGGTATAATGATAATTATGGGGAACAGTGGGTGTTACTGCTTGCAGGCAGCCTGTACCGTGCGGATGTTGTCCGCAATGGCTGCTTTCAGCTCGTCCAGACCGGAGAACTTTTGTTCTTTCCGTAGAAAGTCCAGCAGTTCGATTCGGCAGAATTGCCCGTATAAATCCCCTTGAAAGCCTAATAAGTGGGTTTCCGCAACCGGAATGCAGGCGTTGGAAACGGTTGGCTTTGTGCCGATGTTGGTCACGCCGTTCCAGACGCTGCCGTCTTTCAAATAGACCTTTGCCCGATAAACGCCGTAGAGCGGCACAAGTTGTTCCGGAGCAAAGGAAAGATTGATGGTCGGGAACTGAATGGTTCTGCCGAGGGCAGCTCCATGCTGAATGATGCCGGAAATTTGATAGGGTGCACCGAGCAGGCGGTTTGCCTGCTGGATTTTGCCATCTAACAGCAGTTGCCGAATCCGGCTGGAGGAAATCACCGCTCCATCCTGTTCCACAGCGTCAATCAGTTCGACCGTAAAGCCAAAGGTTTCGCCGAACGCTGCCAAGTCGGCAACGCCCCATGCAGCCCGATTGCCAAATCGAAAATCCCTGCCGCAAAAGAGCTTTTTTGCGTGCATCTGGTCGTGGAGATAGACCCGACAGAAGGTTTCACCGTCCATCGCTGCAATCTCCGGAAACGGCGGGCTGACAACGGTCTGAATCCCAGCAGCCGTTAAAAGCTGCTGTTTGGTGTCGTCCGGATAGAGATAGCGGAGCGGTTCACCCCGTTTGATGCGGACAGAAGTGGTCTGCATCGTAAAAGCAGCTGGCGTCAAACCGTCTGCCTGACAGGCAACGGCTGCCGCTAAGACGGCACGATGTCCGATGTGAACACCGTCAAATAAGCCCAGTGCCACGGCGGAAGCAGGTTGGAGCATGGGAAAACCTCTTTTCGTTGGGAATTTCAAAAAATGGGGGAATGCGAATCAGAACCGTTTTCCAATTCGCAATTCCTGTTGCGTACGGTCGGCAAGTGCCGTTCCTAAGAACGTACCAGTTGCCCCGTAGACGGTATAGATATCCTGGTCAGGCTGGAGATTCCGCAGCCGATTTAAATCTAATTTGACACCGTTGCAGAACATCCGTTCCTGTGCGGCATTGAGCCGCAATTTCGGATAGGATGAAAACAGGGAATCCGTCGGGAGCAGGTGTTCTTCGAGTGTGCCGTCTGCCATTGCAGCGGCAACCTGCTCAAAGGTCAGGCAGTCTTGCAACGGATAGCCGCAGGCAGCTGTCCGAGTCAGAGCAGTCATCACTGCATCGCCACCGAGCCGCTGTCCAATATCAGAGAGCAGCGTCCGGATATACGTTCCTTTTCCGCAGGAAACCGTCAGTGTTGCAGTCTGTTGCGTTTCGTCAAAAGCGTCCAGCGTAATAGCATCAATGTGCACAGTACGGGTGGGACGTTCGACGGTTTCGCCCTTTCGTGCGAGTTCATACAGCCGTTTTCCGTTGACGGAAACCGCAGAATACATGGGTGGCAGCTGGGTAATATCGCCGAGAAACTCCGGCAGTATGGCACGAAGTGCTGCTTCTGTGACGTGCTGTTCCGGATAGTCTTGCAGGGGCTTTCCCCAGATGTCGAGCGTATCGGTTGCCTTGCCAAAAACAACGGTTGCCTGATAGGTCTTGTCCTGATTCGGCAGGATGTCGCAGGCTTTTGTTGCAGTTCCGACCAAAATTGGCAGTACGCCCGTTGCCATTGGGTCGAGTGTTCCTGTGTGTCCGAGCCGTTTCATATGCAGAATGCCACGCAGCTTTCCGATGACATCGAACGAGGTAAAATCCTGCGGTTTATTCATACAGAGAATGCCGTTCATGATTCCGCCAAGCTCCTCTCTACCGCTGTTTGCAGCTGTTGCATGACGGATTCTGCTGTACCTTCAATGAGGCAGCCGGCAGCCTTGATGTGACCACCGCCGCCAAATTCCTTGCAGATGGCAGCAACGTCCACAATACGAGCGGAACGCATGGAAACCTTAAAGACATTGGGATCTCGTTCCTTGAGGGTAATGCCGACTTCTGCTCCTTCGACCTGTAGCGGAAATCCTGCCAGACCATCGAGGTCGAGCGGGTCTAAACCATACTGTTCCATGAATGCCAGCGTGATGCAAATCATCACACATTTTCCATTGCAGCTGGTGTGCAGCTGGTCGATGAGTTTTTGTTCCACTCGCAGTCTGCCCATACTTTTAACGGCAAACATCGCCCGATTAATCCATGCATAGTGGATTTCCGGGAACTGTTCCATGAGGTCTGCAACGATTCGCAGCGTGTGCGGGGTTACGTTGTCGAACTGGAAACAGCCCGTATCGGTTGCCATGCCCGTATACAAGCAGGTGGCAATCTGGGGCGTGAGTTTCACAGGCAGTTCCTTTGCAATTGCATAGACGATTTCACAGGCAGCGGCTGCTTTTGGATACAGACAGCATTCCTTTGCAAAGGAGCGGTGCATGATGTGGTGGTCAATCGCAAGGGCAACTCGTCCGCCATAGGGTTCGTCCAAGTCGCCGAGCAATTTGCGGTCTGCGACATCGACCGAAAGAATGACAGCAGCGTCTTCGTCAACGGTATCCGGTGTTTCTTCAACTGTCAGAAAGGCATAGCGTTCCGGAATCGGGTCGCTGCACCGTACCACCGCATGACAGCCCATCTGACGGAGCAGGGCAGCGAGTGCATAACCGCTGCCGATGCAATCGCCGTCCGGACTTTGATGGATGAGGATCATAGCTTGCTGGATGGTTTGCAGCTGGGCAGCTGTTTCTGCAATGTTCATATCTTACTCCTCAATGTCCTCTAAATGCAGGTCATGTAATTTCTGATTGATTTCTGCACTGTGTTCAATGGAATGGTCTGCAATGAAGTGCAGAGCCGGAGATTTCCGCAGCTTGAGGCGATGAAACAGTTCTCGCCGCAGGAATCCGGTCGCACTGACCAGACCGATGCAGGAGGTTTTCGCCGTTTCGATGCCAGATAAGCTGGAAACATAGACTTTACAGTTTGACATATCGTTAGACAATTCCACCCGAACGATGGTCAAAAGGGGGTCGATACGGGGGTCTTTGAGTTCCCGCAGCAGAGCGGTGAGTTCTCGCAGGATGTCTTCTTCTGTCCGACTGGTTTTATAGTTTGCCATAAGAAAATGCCTCCTTTTTTCAAATCAGGGGCGGAGAAATGCAGCGAATGCCGCTGCATTTCCAAGCCGGATGGAATGAATGTTCTCTGAATTAGTCCTGATATTCTTCCATGATGAAGGCTTCAAAGATGTCGCCTTCCTTGAAGTCCCGGAACTTTTCGAGCGTAATACCGCATTCGTAGCCTTCGGTAACTTCCTTTACGTCATCCTTGAACCGCTTCAGGCTGGACATTTTATCTTCTGCAATGACAATGCCATCCCGAACGACACGAATCTGGCACTGTCTGGTAACTTTACCGCTGAGGACATACGCACCGGCAACCGCACCAACGCTGGAGATTTTATAGACCTGACGCACTTCGATCCGACCCATAACAACTTCTCGGAACTTCGGAGCAAGCATGCCCTTCATAGCAGTTTCCACGTCTTCGATGGCATCGTAGATGACCCGATAGGTGCGGATTTCGACATGGTCACGGGCAGCGGTTTCTTCTGCCAGCGGGTCAGGACGCACATTGAAGCCGATGATAATGGCATTGGATGCATCCGCCAGCATGACATCGCTTTCGTTGATTGCACCAACGCCGCCGTGGATGACCCGAACCCGAACTTCATCGTTCTGGATTTTTTCGAGGGACTGCTTCACAGCTTCTACAGAACCCTGTACGTCAGCCTTGACGATGATGGCGAGTTCCTTCATTTCACCCTCTGCAATCTGGCTGAAGAGGTTGTCAAGTGTTACCTTCTGATATTCGCTGAACTTTGCCTGCTTTGCTTCATGCTTCCGCTGTTCTACGAGGGTCTTTGCCAGACGTTCATCTTCTACAACGTCAAAGACATCGCCAGCAGCCGGAACTTCTGCCAGACCGGTGATTTCAACCGGAACAGACGGGCCAGCTTCGTGAACAACTGCACCCTTGTCGTTGGTCATGACACGAACCTTTCCGACACTCGTTCCGGCAAGAATAACATCGCCGGTGTGCAGTGTCCCGTTCTGAACCAACAGGGTTGCAACTGGACCTCTGCCCTTATCCAACCGAGCTTCGATGACAGCACCCTTTGCACGGCGGTTCGGGTTTGCCTTGAGTTCCTGCATTTCTGCAATCAGCAGCACGTCTTCGAGCAGTTCGTCAATGCCTTCGCCAGTCTTTGCAGAAACCGGAACGCACATAACATCGCCGCCCCAGTCTTCACAAACCAAATCATATTTGGTGAGTTCTTCCTTAACACGGTCTGGATTTGCTCCTTCTTTATCCATCTTGTTGATGGCAACAATCAGGGAAACGCCAGCAGCCTTTGCATGGTTGATGGATTCTACAGTCTGCGGCATGATACCGTCATCCGCAGCGACAACCAGAATGGCAATATCTGTGATATTTGCCCCTCTTGCACGCATTGCGGTGAACGCTTCGTGTCCCGGTGTATCGAGGAAGGTAATTTCCTTGCCGTTGCAAGTGACCTGATATGCACCGATGTGCTGGGTGATACCGCCGGCTTCGCCTGCGGCGATGTTGGCGTGACGGATGTAGTCCAGAATGGAAGTTTTCCCGTGGTCAACGTGACCCATAACAACGACAACCGGAGAGCGTTCTTCGGTGTTATCGGATTCGTCCTCTTCTTCAATCAGACGTTCTTCGATGGTAACGATGACTTCCTTTTCTACCTTTGCACCCAGTTCTTCTGCAACCAGACAAGCGGTGTCGAAGTCGATTTCCTGATTGACGGTAGCCATGACGCCCAAGCCCATCAGCTTTTTGATGACTTCCGTTGCAGTCACTTTCAAGCGGCTTGCGAGTTCGCTGACCACGATGGATTCCGGAATCCGAACCTTGAGCTGCTGTTTTCTTGCCTTTTCGAGTTCCAGACGGCGAAGACGGTCTTGTTCGGTTTCCCGCTTATTGGAATATTTCTGCTTGTTCCGCTGAGCAGACTTCTGGTTGATTTTCTGCTTTTTGGTGGAATAATTATCCTTGCTGTACTTGCCAGCCGGAGCAATCTGCTCATACCGCTGGTTGTACTTATCCAAATCCACATAAGAGCCACGGGTATCAACGGTACGCCGCTTTTCTGTTGTAGTAGCGGTATCGGAAGACAGTTCCACTTCCACATGCAGCCGTTCGCCCCGTTTTTGTGCCTGCGGCTGCTGTTTCTGCTTTTTCTTGTGGTGTTCCGGATGGTTGTTATTGTTGTTGTTATTCGGCTGGCTGGCTGGCTTGGCAGCAGCTGGCTGCTTTTTCGGCTGAGCGGCAGCCTGTGGCTGATTCTTCTGATTGGATGCAGCCTGCTGTGGCTTCTTTGCAGCGGAGTTGCTGTTATTGGGATTGCCATTACCATTACCATTGTTATTGTTGGCATGGTTATTTCCAGCGGCATTCTGCTGCTGTGGTCTTCTCCGATCCTGCGGCTGTTTTTTTCCTTGATTCTGCTGCTGGTGAGCAGCTTTCTTTTCGTTCCCTTTTTTCATAGATTGTTGTGCCACCTCTTCCCTCGTACTGTTTTTCGTTGCGAAATAGGCTGCAAAGCCGTCTGTCACCTGCTGATGCTGGGTGACATATTCCAGAACTAGATTGACTTCTGCTTCCGTCAGGGTGCTGCTGCTCTTTTTTTCTGTTCCGTTTTGCAGTTCAGAAAACAGGGCAATCAGGTCATTCGGGGTCATCTGGAGTGTCTTTGCAACGTCGCTCAATTTCTGCTTTTTTGTCGTCATCGGCAACTCTCCTTTCCGCGTGTTCCTGTCGGTTGGGACAGGGTTTCAAAAAGAATGGTATGCGTCATCCATTGCTGGAGGACGATTCGGTCTGTAATAGAGCCTGAATCCGCTGGGCGAATCCGGCTTCACAGATGGTCAGGATGCCAGCACGCTGTCCGAACAGCAGCCGGACTTCTGCCATTTCCCAGTCCGTCTGTACGACTGGGACGTGTTGTTTTTCGGCGAAATACAGCACTTCTTTCCGGCTTTTTTCGGAAAGGTCTGCGGTGAGCAGAATGCAGGCTGCATAGCCGCCCTGGATGGCATCTTTCGCCCGTGCAAAGCCGGCTTCGAGTTTACCGGCTTTCCGGCAGATCGTCAGTAAGTTCCTGCACTTTTCTGGTAAGGGCATCTTCCATCTCCTTATAGGTTTCCGGCGGAAACATCTGTACAAAAGAGCGTTCCACCTTGCGGGTTTTCTTTGCTTTTTCGAGGCAGGCTTTATTCTTGCAGAGATAAGCCCCTCTTCCCGGGGTTTTTCCGGTTTCGTCAATGACGAAATTGCCATCCGGGGTTCGCACGATTCGGATGAGTTCCTGTTTTGGCTTTCGTTCGCCGCAGCCCATGCAGGCACGCAGGACTTCTTTTTTCTTTTTCATGCGGTGTTATGCCTCCGTTGTTTCCGGGGTTTCTGCTGGTGCATCAATGGCGGATTCAATGGCAGCCGTTGTATCGTCATCGCTCAGCAGCAGGTCATCTTCCTCTGCATCGGCATTCTGTACCTGCCAGTTTTCTTCCCAGCTTGCAGCATCCTGAGCCTGTTCGGCATCCTGTTCTGCCTGAGCCTGCTGAGCGGCTTCTTCTTCTGCCTTTGCCTTAGCTTCTGCCTCTGCCTTTGCAGCGAGTTCAGCCTTTGCTTCTTCCACCTTTTCTGCAATCAGAGCTTCGTTTTCTGGAGTTGCAGCCTTGATGTCAATCTTATAGCCAGTCAGCTTGGCAGCCAGCTTGGCATTCTGTCCCCGGTTGCCGATGGCAAGGGAGAGCTGATTTGCTGGTACGAGCACGCCGCACAGCCGTTCTTCCGGATTGATGATGGTAACGCTTTCCACCGTTGCCGGAGCAAGAGCTCTTGCAATAAATTCTTCCGGATTTTCGCTGTATGGAATGATGTCGATTTTTTCGCCGCTCAGCGACTTGACAACGGCATCAATTCGGGCATGCTTCGGGCCGATACAGGCACTCACTGGGTCAACATTTGCATCATTTGACCAAACAGCGATCTTCGTTCTTGCACCAGCTTCTCTGGAGATGGCTTTGATTTCTACGACGCCATCATAGATTTCCGGCACTTCGAGTTCAAACATCCGCTTGACCAGTTCCTTGCGGACACGGGAGATTTTAATAATTGGCTTCTTCTGCTTGTTGGCGATGTTGGTGACATAGACCATAATGCTCTGTCCCTCTTTGAGGTCTTCGCCCGGAATCTGTTCGTTGTGGAACAGATAGATTTCTGTTTTGTCATACATTAGTGTTGCCGCACCGCCCTTTTCGACCTGTGTAACGGTGCAGGTGATGCAGTCGTTTTCCTTGTCTTGGAATTTATCCAGAATCCGCTTGCGGTTGATGTCCCGCAGGTCGCCCTTGATGGACTGTTTTGCGGAGAGGGCAGCGGCTCTGCCGAACCGGTTGATGTCTAACCGCTTCTGGATGTGGTCGCCGACTTTAATGGATGGGTCGATGTTGCGGGCTTCTGCGATGTTGATTTCGTTTTCATCAATTGGTTCATCGTCGATAACATCCTGTCGCAGATACATTTCAAAGGTCTTGGTAGTCGGATCGATTTCAACGGTAATGCGGTCTTCGCTGTCCGGATAAGCCTTGCGGGCTGCCTTCAGCATTGCAGATTTTACCTTTTCGATGAGGGTATCGGTGTCCAGACCATTTTCGCTGCCCAGCGAATTCAGTGCTTCAAAAAAAGCATTGTCCATTTTATGTGCCTCCATTTTTAAAATTCAAATGCTTCGTATCGTTTTACAAACGTAAGTGCTGCAAGCGGCAGGCTGATGCTGCCGGTTTCGGTTTCCAGTGTCAGCATGTCATCCTTGCAGGATTGCAGCGTACCGATAAATTCCCGTTCTCCGTCAATGGGGCGGATGGTGCGGGCACGCACTTCCGTGCCGATGCCATCGGTAAAATGCCAGGTGCGGTTAAATTCCCGTTCCAGACCGGCAGAGCCCACTTCCAAGATATAATTTTGAGAAATCGGGTCTTGTTCGTCCAGCAATTTGTTCACGGGTTCGGTCATTTTTTCACAGTCCTCGATGGTAATGCCAGATTCCTGATCGATGAAAATCCGGAGATACCAGCAAGCACCTTCCTTTTCAAACCGCACATCCCAGATTTGAAAGCCGAATTCATCTGCAATGGGTTTCACTGCATTGTAAATCCGCTGTTCGGTCGCCCCGAATGCCTTCAGTTTCATGTGATTGCTCCTTTCTATTTGCAACGGCGGAGCCGGAAAAAGCCCCTAACATAAACGAAAGACCGGAAAGGGTTCCGGTCTTTGCTGCTGCGATATTGCTATTATAGCACACTCCACAGGAAAAATCAAGCGTTTTTTCGTTTGTTTTTGATTTATTTCCGAGGAAATCCCTGTGGATGTGCGGAATCGTTCAAAAAATCATTCAGAAGCGGACTTTACGAACATATCATAAACGCAACGAATTGCCTGCTCGAAGTCTTCTTCGGTGACACCGACAATGATGTTCAATTCGCTAGAGCCCTGGTCAATCATCTTGACATTGACTCTTGCGTGTGCCAGAGCGGCAAAGATTCTTGCAGCGACACCTCTTGTCCGGTACATACCGTGGCCAACAACTGCCATCAGTGCAATGCCGTCTTCGATTTCGAGGGTATCCGGATTGACCCGCTTCCGCAGTTCGGTCATGATCTGTTCCCGCTTGCCTTCGAGCTGAGCAGTTTCGAGAATGACCGTCATCGCATCAATGCTGGATGGCATATGTTCGATGGAAATATTGTGGCTGGCGAGAACATCCAGAACGTCCCGACAGAAACCAACTTCGCTGTTCATCTTATCCTTGTGAATGTTGATGATGCTGAAGTGCTTCTTGCCAGCGATACCAGTAATGGTATAGGTGCTGCAATCATCTGCATTGCATTCCGGAACAATCATCGTACCCGGAGCAGATGGGTCATTGGTGTTGCGGATGTTGATGGGAATACCAGCGGAACGAACTGGGAAAATGGCTTCTTCGTGGAGTACAGATGCACCCATGTAAGAGAGTTCCCGCAGTTCGGTATAGGTGATGGTGCGGATGCCGACCGGATTTTCTACGATTCTCGGGTCAGCAACCAGGAAACCGGAAACGTCTGTCCAGTTTTCATACAGGTCTGCCTTCATTGCTCCGGCAACGATTGAACCAGTGACATCGCTGCCGCCTCTGGAGAAGGTCTTGACATAGCCGTCAGCACCGCAGCCATAGAAGCCCGGAACAACAGCATAATCCAGACCAGTCAGCCGTTCCCGCATGGTCTGAGCAGTCTTTTCCCGGTTCAGTGTGCCGTCTTCCTGGAAGAAGATGACTTCTGCTGCATCGACAAATGCAAAGCCCAGATAAGCCGCAATCAGCTTGCCGTTCAGGTATTCGCCCCGGCTGGCTGCATAGTCGCTGCCGAACCGCTTCCGGAAGTTTTCGCCGATGGTGACAAATTCTTCATCCAGCAGGTTTTCCGGCATAGAAAGCCCGTTCAGGATGCTGACATAACGGTCTTTAATCGCAGCGAGCTGGGTTGCAAATGCTTCGCCTTTTTCAGCGAGTGCATAGCACTGATACAGCATATCGGTTACTTTGATGTCATCCTTGAACCGCTTGCCCGGTGCAGACGGAACAACATATTTTCTGTCTGCTTCTGCCTTTATAATAGCGGCTGCTTTCTGAATCTGTCCGGCATCTGCCAGACTGCTGCCGCCAAACTTTACAACTTTCATCATGGTATTTTGATTTTACAGCACAATTCCCTGTAAAATCGACCCTCCTTATTCGTTCAAATTACAAAATACGTGCAAAAACAACGTCATATTCCAGTATATTCGATTTTCGAGAAAAAATCAACCGTAAAAACGTATGAAATTTTGTAAAAAAAAAATGTTTATTTGTGGAATACGACTGTATTCGTATCACGGACTTTTTGAAAAATGGAGCGGAAACAGATTGTCCGCTTGAAAATCAAGTCAAACGCTTGCAATTCCTGTTGTTTTATGCTATACTAATAGTAAATTTTTTTCAGAATACAAAAGGAGCATTCCAATTATGGCGAAAAACAATCAGAAAATGGTCGATGCCATTACTTCGATGGATGAAGATTTTGCACAGTGGTATACCGACATTGTCAAGAAGGCAGAACTGAGTTCTTACACCAGTGTAAAGGGCTGTATGGTTATCCGCCCGTATGGCTATGCCATCTGGGAACAGATGCAGCATATTTTAGACGAAACGTTCAAGGAAACCGGACATGAAAACGTTTGCATGCCGATGTTCATTCCGGAAAGCCTGCTGCAAAAGGAAAAAGACCATGTAGAGGGCTTTGCACCGGAAGTTGCATGGGTTACACACGGCGGTTCGGAAAAGCTGGAAGAACGGCTTTGTGTTCGTCCGACTTCAGAAACCCTGTTCTGCGACCACTATGCAGAGATCGTGCATAGCTATCGGGATCTGCCGAAACTGTATAACCAGTGGGTCAGCGTGGTTCGTTGGGAAAAGACTACTCGTCCGTTCCTGCGTTCGAGAGAATTCCTGTGGCAGGAAGGACATACGATTCATGCAACCGCAGAAGAGGCACTTGCAGAAACAGAACAGATGCTGAACGTATATGCAGATTTCTGTGAAAAGTCGCTGGCAATGCCAGTTGTTAAGGGCAGAAAGACCGAAAGTGATAAATTCGCCGGTGCAGTTGCAACCTATGCCATCGAAGCTCTGATGCATGATGGAAAGGCGTTGCAGGCTGGTACATCGCATTATTTTGGCGATGGCTTCGCGAAGGCATTTAATATTCAGTTTACCGATAAGAATAACACCTTGCAGTATCCGCATCAGACCAGCTGGGGTGTTACGACCCGTCTGATCGGTGCGATTATTATGACGCACGGTGATAATAACGGTTTGGTATTGCCGCCGGCAGTTGCTCCGATTCAGGTGATCATTGTTCCGGTTGCAATGCATAAGGAAGGCGTTCTGGACAAGGCAAAGGCACTGGAAGCACAGCTGAAGGCAGCTGGCATTCGGGTAAAGGTAGACGATACCGACAATTCTCCGGGATGGAAGTTTGCACAGTATGAAATGAAGGGTGTTCCGGTTCGTCTGGAAATTGGCCCGAAGGATATTGAACAGGATCAGTGCGTATTGGTAACCCGTCACAATCGGGAAAAGACATTCTGCCCGCTGTCACAGCTGGTAGAAACGGTACAGGAACGGTTGCAGGCAGTTCATGACGGTATGTATGAAAAGGCATTGGAAAACCGGAAGAACCGGACATATGTCTGCAAGAGCATGGACGAGATCCAGCAGGTTTTGGAAGAAAAAGGCGATGGCTTTATCGAAGCAATGTGGTGCGGTGACGAGGCTTGTGAAGACAAGGTAAAGGAAGTAACGGGCGTTGGTTCTCGCTGCATTCCGCTGGAACAGAAGCACCATGCAGATACTTGCGTATGCTGCGGAAAGCCAGCAAAGCATATGGTACTCTGGGCAAAGGCATATTAAAAATATCATCTCGCCGTAGGCGAACTGCGGTCGAGCTGGCTCAGCTCGGCGGAGGGAGATTGTTAAGGGGGACAAGCTGTCCCCCTTAACAGACGTATGGATTAGATGAAATTGAAATCTAAGAGAAAATCGTAGAAACCGCAATTGCCTTTAAAATGAAATGGTTGTAATGAGATACAAGGTTTCAGGGGCAATTGCGGTTTCCCAGGCAAGCTGGGGATGTGCCCCAGCCTTGCCGAACCGGATTCGGGTGGTATCTCTAGAAGAAAGTTACTCTTCATTGGCAGACAGCGAAGCGATTTTGCCGAACTTTGATATAACAAAACACCGTATGGAATCATAAAATCCATACGGTGTTTTTGTTCTCTTATTCTTCTAAATTATCCTGTGAATCTTCCTCAGAATGAGATTCTGACGGCAAATGAATCGGACGATTATACGGATATGCACCGCCACGGTGTTGCATTGGCGGAATTGGAGCAATCTCCGGAGCAGCAGTTGCTTGCGGTTCAGGCTGTCCGTAAAATTCCGGAGCAGGCTGCTGCTGTGGGAACGGCTCTTCCGGCATTGGATGCGGAATCGGTGCTTCTTCCAACGGTTCTGCATCTGGAATTGTCTCTGGAGCGAATGCTTCTGATTCTATCTCTGCATCTTTTTCCGCTTCTGTGTCTTCTACAGGTTCTTGCGGTGGGAGATACCGCAGTGAAAGCGTCATGCAAATCATGCCAGCGTAGAAAACCGCTTCATTCATCAGAAAGTGCATCCAACGGGTTTGTTTGACAGCATCGGTCAAATAGCCCTCCAGCTTTAATTCCAGCAGGGCATCCTGCAACTGTAACCAAGCCATTGCAAATGGAATCAGAATTGCAATGATTTCCAGCCCCTTCAGCAGCCAGATACACCACGGTTTCCAGCGAATCATGAGCAGTAAAATCAGTGGTACTAACATCAGAATTTGATAGAATGGAATTTGGGTCAGCAGTCCAGAGCTGCCATTGGCTTGTAAGTCCGACCATCCCTCAATGACACCGCCGTATACATAGCAGACTGCCGGAATGATACACATCCACGGGAAAAATCGCATACCGACCAATCCAACGAGTACCATGAAGCAACCAGCAGCAAGATACAGCCAGTATTCTAACGTCATATCATAGAGTGGATCACGAAACCGCTGTACCATGCCGATGCAGAGCAGTGCCCCAAATAGTGCCATCAGCAGTGGAAACAGGGAACGGCGAGAAACAGAAACGTGCAAGCGTTCCATGATAAGAAAGCCTCCTTATTTATTCAGTTGCCTGCTGGGAATCCGCAGCAGTTGTATTTTCCTGTAAGATATACCAGAAACCATCGACTTGAATCAGTGTCGGGGAGATGGTTTCTGTCTGTGTGCCCTTGCTGCCCGTGAGGGTACGTTCTACGTTGAGCGTTACGGCATCTTGAGCGTGTACTTTGTCTTCTCCAATCATTTCATTCATATCATCTGTCCATTCGGTCAGGAAATCCTGTGATTGTTCAGACATGCCCTTGATGGCAAATGAAACGGTGACATCATCGCCACACTGCTGTTTCCAGGATGCCATGGTATTGGTGATGGCTTGCTGGTAGGTGGAAATGACATCTTCTTTTGTCTTGTCATAGTGTTCCATGTAATAATCCCAGTAAGCGGATGGTGCCATAAGACGGTAGAGGGTGTCTGGTTGATTCTGGATGAATGCCGTGTAATATTCCGAGAGAACAGACTGATAGGTTTCAGGTGCTTGGTCAGAATTTTCTGTGTCTGTGCTTGCAGGTGCAGCAGTGGTGGTGGTCACTGTCCCATTAGAAATAGATGATTCTTCCTTGTGTAGGGCATCTGGAAGAACAGCTGCACAGATACCGCCGGCAGCGATAACGACTGCTATAATGCCGCCGATGAGCAGTCCTTTTTTTTGTATTGCCATTTGTTTGAATCCTTCTTTCTTGATTTTTATATTGGCTGTAAGAAACGAGCCGCAGGCAACGAAAAAGTTTTTTGGTGCAGCAATTTTTCAAAAATGCTGCCGAGGTGTGGGCGAGTAGCCCACATTTGCGGAGCAAACTTGATTTTGCAATCTGTTTTCCCTGCTGCAATTGCATTTTTTGAAGCTGTCAAATTCAAACAAAGTTGAATCATGAGAATCAAGGCTGTAAGTTCAGGCAAGGCAACGGGGCAATTGCAGCACGCTGGCAGGCAAAAGCAGGGGTGGAACCCCCTTTTGCCGGACGCTAAAGAATTGTTTTCTCTAAGAGCTATTCTTGCATTGTTTCATGTGAAATGTTGTTCTTAAGGAAACCAATTACGTCCGGTTCGGCAGAATCGCTTTGCTGTCTGCCTGTGTGCTGTTCGCCGGTGGTTGTGTTTTCCGAATTGGTTATGAATCTTTCTTAGATTGCAGTTTACAGGAATTTTTTATGTTTCTTGAATGGCGAACAGCATTTGCTTATTTCTCTTAGATTTCAATGCCATCTAATCAATACCTTTGTTAAGGAGGGCAGCTTGCCCTCCTTAACAATCTACCTCGCCGAGCTGAGCCAGCTCGACCGCTTTTGCCTGCGGCTCGTATTTTAGTGACCCATCTTATCAATTACCACAAATCATAGCCGTCATACTGGCAAGCATAGTCAACCTGCTCCATAGCATCCATACAGTACCACTTTGAGCCACTCTTGAACAGTGTCAGCGTTAGGCTATCCGTTGCATTTTGATTGCTGCCGCTGGTGACAATCCGCACATTTGCCAGTACAACCTTGTCAATATCCACGGTTACCGAGTAGGTATCTGCAATTTTCTGCTCATATTCTGAACAGGTTTCCTCGTCTGTATAAGTGGTTGTCTCATCTCGTTCATAGCCAAATTCAATGTTAGAGCCGAGGTCATCTGCCATTTGTTCTTTCGCATAGTTGAAATAACCGTCCAGACAGTCCCGAATCTCCTTGCGGTTCATGCTGTACTTGCTGGACATTTTCGAGAGGAATGTGTCTGGAACAATTTCACAGTACCGTGTCCCACTCATAGAATCTCTGCCCTTTACATAGCGGCGAATGGTTGCCCGATAGCCGCAGAAAAACAGGAAATATCCGCTGACCAATAAAATCAGCACCAATAAAATGGCACAGAGTGCAATCCAACGATTGCGGCGGCTAGTGCGTTCGAGCCGTTCATAGCGAACCTCCGGCGGTTCGATGTCGGCAATGGGTTCCGCATCTTTCACCTGTTCTGGTGTGCGATAGGTTGTCATCGCTGCACCAATGGGCGGACTTTCTTTCTGATTGGAGCGGACAGGAATGCCGCAGTTCGGGCACTTTTCCGCTCCCTCCGGAAGCTCTTGTTCACAGAATTTGCATTTCATGCTGGTTCATCCTTTCTTTTGCGGTGTGATTTTGAGGCTTTGCAAGTTCCCCGATGCACCAATATCCCTGTTATCCGAAAACAAAAAACGCTATCCTTCTACCCACACGGTTCGAGCGTAGGGGAGAAGGACAGCGTGTGTGTCAAATAGAATCGTCAATACAGGCTCTATTATAACAAAAAATCCGGTAAATTGTCAATGCAGATTTGCAGGTTGGCTGAAAAATTTTCAAAAAAGTTACTGCTCCCGATTAGGCGAGCGGGTCTTGCAGTCCCAGCAATGCCGTATCCAGTACATACCAGTTTCCATCATAGTGATAAATATAACAGAAACGGTGTTCGGATTCTTTTCCGTTTTTGCCGGAAATAGAACGGGTGTAATCTACAGCGTAAGTCTTGTTGACTTCTTTTTCCAGCGAGAGATTCTGAAACCAGATGTTGAACTGTTCCAGCTGTTCCGTATCCAGTTCTTCGACATCATCGAACTGAATGGAAATATGATAGTTGTCACCATAGCGAGCAGCATGCTCCTCAAAAGTAGAGAGATAAGTTTCCATTGTCTGTTCGGTCAGGTCAAGTTGAGAGGATGCTTCAGAGGGGAACATATTGGCAGCTGCACCGCTGGCATCCTGCCGTTCTACCCCATACCACATTTCCTTGACAGCGGAACGGTAACCGTTGTTGGAGAACAAATAGCAGAGAATACCAATGATAATCAAACAACCAACGCCAATACTGAGAAAGCCCAGAGTCATATTTCTTTTCGATGGTTTTACAGTAACCGCCGACTGTGCAAGGGTTGCCTGTAATGGGTTTTCGGGAACTGGCGGAACTGTTGCGGTTGCTGTTAGCTGAGCAGCAGTAGCAGCATTTGTTTCCGTTGCAGCTGGTGTTGGAATGGGGGTAACAGCTGGAGCCGGTGCAGGTGCAGGGGGTGGGGATGGAATTGATGGAATAACCGGAGTGGGTGCTTGCGGTTCTACTGGTGCACCACAGGCATAACAAAATCGGTCATTGGGTTCCAGCGATGTACCGCATTTTTTACAAGTCATAGTGAGAAACCTCCTATGTGGATATTAAGACGTTTTTTCCCCACAGATCGGGCAGAATTGTGTATCGGGGGAAAGAGACTGACCACAATTCGGACAGGTTGTAGGAGCAGTTGCTTCTTGTGGAGGAACTGCTGCCGCTGGTTCTTCAAATTTTGCACCGCAAGATGCACAGAATAACGCATCGGATGCAAGTTGGTTGCCGCATTTCGGGCAAACACGAGATGGTGTTTCCACTGGTTCTGGAGGCGTCAACTCTACTTTTGCACCGCAGGTGGTGCAGAATTTTGCATCTGGTGGAAGTGGTGCACCACAGGATGCACAGCAGCAGCCAGTCGAATAAGCAGACTGTTGCGGTTGGCTGACAGCAGCTTTTTTGATTTGAATTTGTTCCTGATAAGAAGTAATGCGTTCCTGGGCATCGTGGAGTTGTTTCATCAGCGATTCAAAAGCAGGGTCAGGGTTGGTTTCATACTGCTGGGCATATTGCTGACCGATTTGCTGATAAAGGTCTTTGCATAGACGTTGTTCTTCCCGAATCTGGTTATTCAGGCGAAGGGTTTCTGTGGAACATTTGGTTTTTTCGACAGCTGTTTGACCCATGTTGCTAATTTTCTTTCCAATGTCTTCAAAAAATGGCATAATAAACACTCCTATTCTATGAAATATGGTGATGTGACGAGAGGCAGCCGGATGAAATGGCATATCTGCGTCATGGATTAGTATTATTATACCAAAAAGCGTGTCAAAAAGCAAGCATTCGGGCTAGATTTTCACACAATTTCCTTTTTCGAGGAAGGATTGCGGCTTATCCTAGGAAAACCACCTGAATCCGGTTCGGCAAGGCTGGGGCACATCCCCAGCTTGCCTTGGGAACCGCAATTGCCCCTG
>ERZ840517.1236-NODE-1236-length-28599-cov-7.358955_pt1 | contig 28599 bp, 25 predicted proteins | sample MGYA00519876_ERZ840517 | MGnify/ENA primary metagenome ERZ840517 (study PRJEB31850, sample SAMEA3708882) | human gut metagenome | biome: human gut; feature: human-associated habitat; material: faeces | place: China | collected 2014 ... | reverse complement strand
CTTCGTAAAAATTATTATTTTATCGGATTATTTTCCGAAACTTCTTGACACTAATATGGATGTGATAATTCTGTTATAATCACTAAAAGTTATAGTTCAGTAAGGAAAATCCTTACTGAACTGTAAACAATAAAATACTTATACTTATTATAATAATAGTGAGACAATTTTACACTGCCTCACTTATTTTTATTTTTCATCTGTAATCCATTTTACCAAATTTAAATTTTCCGCATCTAATAGCATCTCATGTTTTGGCATAACTCTGAAAGTATAACCATAATTTCCACCAGTTTTCAATTCAATTTTTGTTGTATATTCATAAATTTTATTTTCTTCATCTTTTGATGTCAATTTCATTGGAATAATGCTTACATTTTCAACAACACCATTATCTAAAATTTTACCATAGTAACATTGAGCTGTAATATTGTTTACATCAATGTTTGGAAGTTGAACATCACATTTAACTTCAATATTATTTCCTGCATCCATTGTTATATTATTCAAATTGTTTTTTTGTGTAATTTTGATATCTTTCCAATTTGTATATAAATTCTTTTTCCACAAATTGAACTCTGCAACATTATCAACATTTTCATAATATTTTTTTGTTAAATTACATAATGGCATATATAAATTATTTGTGTAATCTACAAGCATTCTTGATGTACTATATTTTCCACCTGTTGATGTAATAGAATTTTTCATAATTCTCATCCATTTTTCTGAAATTCCATTTTCATCTTTTTCATAATATGTTGGTATTATTTTTTCTTCTAATGTACGATACATGCTTTGACTATCTGCAATATCTTGTTCTTCATATGATGTAAATTCTGCATTGGTTCCAATTGTCCATCCATTTTCTTGGTTGTAGCCTTCTGCCCACCAACCATCTAAAACACTGAAGTTTATAACTCCGTTTACAGATGCTTTTTGTCCACTTGTTCCAGATGCTTCCATTGGTCTTCTTGGGTTGTTTAGCCATACATCAACACCACTTACTAAATATCTTGACATTGCAATGTTGTAGTTTTCTAATAAGAATATTTTTCCCTTAAATTGTGGCATCATTGATATTTCGTGTATTCTTTTAATTAAATCTTGTCCTTCTTTATCTGCTGGATGTGCTTTTCCTGCAAATATTAATTGAACTGGTCTATCTGCATTGTTTAGAATTTGTGTTATTCTTTCTAAATCTTTGAATATCAAAGTTGCTCTTTTATATGTCGCAAATCTTCTTGCAAATCCTATTGTTAATGCATTTGGATTTAATTTTGATGTTATATCATTTATTTCTTCATAACTATATCCAGACCTTCTTAATCTATTTGTTGTATTTTCTTTAACTATTTCTAATAGTTTTTGTTTTCTTTGTTGATGTATTCCCCACAATTCTTGGTTTGGTATATTATTTATATTTTCCCATACTTCATCTTTAAAAATGTTATCTTGCCAATATGGAATTAAATATTTGTTATATAATTCTTTTAATGATGGTGCTAACCATGAACATGTGTGAATACCGTTTGTTACATATGTTATTGGTGATTCATTTGCTGCAATTTCAGGCCATACATCTCCAAATAATTCTCTTGAAACAGCTCCATGTAATTTACTTACACCATTTTTCTTTCCAGCAACTTTTAGTGCTAATATTCCCATATTAAATCCTGTTTCTAATTCTGTACTTGGTTTCATTCCTAATTTTAAGAATTCTTCTCTGTCTAAGTTTAGTCTTGGCCAGAATTCTTTGAAATACTTTTCGACTAATGCTATTGGGAATATGTCATTTCCAGCTGGAACTGGTGTATGTGTTGTAAATACTGTTTTTGAGCTTGCTATATCTTTTGCAACCTCAAATGATACTTTCTTTTCTCTTATTATATTTTTGATTAGTTCTAATATTAAGAAAGCTGAGTGTCCTTCATTCATATGATATACTGTTGGATTTAGACCTAATGCCCTTGTTAATAAGTTTGTTCCACCCATTCCAAGAATAATTTCTTGTCTTATTCTCATATCTTGGTCTCCGCCATATAAACGTAATGTAGTTTCTCTATCTTCTGGTGAATTTTCATCTATATCAGAATCTAATAAATATAATTTTATTCTTCCCACATTTATTTGCCATACTTTTAAATATACTTTTCTATTTTCAAATTTTACATATATTTTTAATTCTTCGCCATTTTCATCTTTTACTGGATTTATAGGTAAATTGCTTAATTCTATATTATTATACTCTGTTTCTTGGTCACCGTATCCATTTATTTTTTGATGGAAGTATCCATTTTTATATAATAACCCTACTGCTACTAATGGAATACCTAAATCACTTGCAGATTTTAAGTGGTCTCCTGATAATATTCCAAGTCCACCTGAATATATTGGTATTGTTTGATCTAATCCATATTCTGCTGAGAAATATGCAATTAAATCATTTTTGTTTTCTGGATATTTATTTGCAAACCAAGTATTTTTGCTTGTAACATAATCATTAAATTCTTTTGCAAGTCTATCATATTCTTTTAAAAATTCTGCATTTGTTGCAACTGCTTCTAATCTCTCTTGTGATACTTGTTTTAAGAATTTTTCAGGATTTTTTTCACATGTTTCCCATAAATCTTTGTCTATTTTTTTGAATAGTCTTAGGAATTCTGTATTCCATGACCACCATAGATTATTTGATATTTCTGATAATTTTTCAATTCTTTTTGGTAACTGTGGATTTACAGTTATCTTGTTAAATATGTACATTTTTATTTCCTCCTTGGTATTTTTTACTTAATTATTTTTTCTTGTTTGTGTTATTATGCTTAACTATTTTTATTCGTAATTAAATTTTTGTTTTATTAGATTTATGTTATTTTTCTTCGTGTTCATTATCTTGCTCTTTACCATGTTTTTCTTGGTATTTTTTTTCTTGCATATTGGCTACATCTTCTAGGTGTTGTTCATATCTGGCATATCCTTTTTGTGGATTTAGTTCTTTTTTGAATTCTCTTACTTTTTCTTTTTCTGTTTTTATTATTCTGTTTGACATTGCATTTGTTTTTTGCATTTCATATGCTTCTTGTGGTGTTATTTCTTTTTTTGTTTTTTGATTTTCTGTGCTGTTTTCTTCTTTTTCTTGTTGTTCTTGTTTTTTTGTTAGTTGTTCTTCATATTTTTGATTAAATCTTTTTGCTGGTTCTATTTTTTGTGTTCTTTTTACTTCTTCTATTAAATTTTTTTGGTCTGATTTTCTGCTTATTTTTTCTGTTCTCATCTAAAAATCTCCTATCTCTTTTTTTCTTTTATATTATAATAATAAATTAAAAAAAGTACAAGTCTTTTTTTAAAACTTGTAACTTTTTTATTTTCAATTATAAATTTGCTTTAAATATAATTTTTGTTAATTTAATATTTGAATTTTATAGCCTTGCATACAATTTTTTTCATATTTTAAAATATATCATCATTATATTCCCATGAGTACTCTCCACCATATACTCCTAAACTTGCTTGACTTCCATCTGGATTTGTTCCTGTTCCAACATTTTTCCATACATTATCATCATCTGTTATTTGATATGTTGTACTATCTAATTTTGGTGTTGGTGTTATATAATTTGTTTTATAATTCCACATATCATCTGTTGTTCCCCATCCAGATGTAAATCCACCATAACAATTTGTTAATTTATTTTCCCCTGGTGTATTTCTTAAAAATGATTTAACATTTTGTGTTAATATACAATTATAAAAATTAAATCTTGTCTTTGGTATAAAATATGAAACATCTGCTACATTGAAATCTGGCTTTATAACAACATTATAAAAATCCATGTCTATTTTTGGAAAAATTGCATTTGTTGCGGCTGTAGTTGCATTCCAAACTAACCTATATATATTAACTGTATATCCAGTTGTACCATTACTATTATTAGCAAATATTGATTTTACCTTTAAAATTGTATTTTGTTTTTGTCCTATTATATTTATTTCTCCATCATAATCCAAGCTAAATAGGTTTTCTTTTAATTCATAATTTCCTGAATTTAATATAATTCCATATTTTTTTCCTTTTTTTATAATCCCACTCTCTGCAATTTTATCCAAAGTAGCATAAGGTTTACTTCTGCTTCCGTCACCTGTTGTATCGCTACCATTTGAAGAATCAATATAAATATATTTATCAAACTTATTAGCCAATTCAACAACTGGTTCTTCTAATGTTTTCTGTTGTAATTTTGCCACACTTACAGTTGTTCTTGGAACAACTCTAACTTCTATATTGTAATTTGTATTAAAATCCAATCCTGTAACAATATATTGTTTTTCTGTTCCTTCATGAATTAAATTACCATTCAAATAATATTGATACAATGCAATATTATTTTCTTTTTCAGGATTTACATTTATAGTGAATTTTTTTGCTTTTACATCTGTTACTGTAACACTTACTTTTCCCACATCAACATTAGAAGTTTCCCCCTTATTATCTTCTGATGTATCATCTTTATCACTTGTTCCATTTTCTGTTTTTGATTCTATAATTTCTAAATTTTGTCCTACTTTTACAAAAATCTTTTCTCCTATTCCCATTGAATCTTCAGGATATACAATATTTGTTGGAAATGTGTTTTCATTTTCTGCTGTCACATTTCTTTTGTTATTGTTATTAACTACTTCAGCAATCATTTTAGGTGTTATATCCTTTGTTTCACCTTTATTTTCTGTTATTAATTCACTTATTGCTAAATTTACTTCCTCCTTTGCTGTTGCTATTTGTGCCAAAACCTTAGCTTTTTTTATTTTTCCAAGTAGTCCTGATCGTCCCAATGCTCCAATTGTAATTCCTGCCAATAATAAAAGGACAATTATTGTAATAACCAATGCTACTAAAGTAATTCCTTTACTTGATTTTTCTTTTGTTCTCATATTTTTTCCTCCTAAAATTTTTATAATATATTAATATTTATATAATCATTTTTCACAATTTGTGAATTTGATATACATTCTGAAATCCTATTTGTATCATATAAATTAGTTTTTTATAATTTTCACTTATTTATATATTACCATTAACCAGCAAAAAGTGTAATACTTTTGTCTGGTATTTTTTAAAACATTTTTGTGAGAAAATTAGTATAAGTTGCACTATAACAAATTTAAAAATATCGGAGGAATAATTATGTTTGAAATATCAAAATACAAAAAAAGTAATGTAAAAATATCTATTAGATTACCTGAAAATATGAATGATACATTAAAAAAAATTGCCAAAAAAGAAAATATGAGTTTTAATAATGTTATTGTTAGTTGTATTCAAAATTCATTAGATGAAATGGATTTAAATAAATATAAAAATGTTGAAATTGTAGAACAAAAAGAAGTTAAAATTTAAAACCAGGGAAAAGATTTTATAATCTTTTCTCTGGTTCATTTTTTATATTTTGAAAGTTATGCAATATAAATGAGTTTTAATTGGAATATGAGCAATATTTATACTCATATTTTTTTATTCTTCCCTGCCATTAATTTTTAGTAACTTAAATATTTCAACAATAACAATTGGAGCTAAAACAAGGCAAACAAGTTCGATAATATTTTCAGTTGGTAAAACTGGAATACTAAATATTTCTCTTAATCCAGGAATTAACAAAATAACAAATACAAGCAATGCAGACGCAACAACTGCTCCTATTAATTTCATATTATTAAATATTCCTGTCTTAAATATTGATTTTCTATTATTCCTTACATTAAATACATGTGTTAATTCTGATAGTGCCAAAGTTACAAATGCCATAGTTTGCCCAACTTCTATCTTAGATTGTTCAAGTGTTAAACCATTTATTGGTGCTTTTGTTGTTCCAAGTCCTATCATAAATGCGGCAAGTGTAAGTCCACCTATCATTACACCTTGATATATAACTCTCCATGTCATTCCTTTTGTAAATACACCTTTACCTGGTTTTACTGGTTTTCGTTCCATTATGTCACTATTTGCTGGGTCAAATGCCAATGCTAATGCTGGCAATGAGTCTGTTACTAAGTTTATCCATAAAATGTGAATTGGTAATAATATTTCCAAACTGTTGATATCTGTTATTCCAAACCATTTGCTAAATAATGGCGTTAATAGTGTTGCAAAAAATAGTACTATTATTTCTCCAACATTGCTTGAAAGTAAGAATTGAATTACTTTTAAAATATTGTCGTATATTCTTCTTCCTTCTTCTACAGCTGATACAACTGTTGCAAAGTTATCATCTGTTAAAATTACATCTGCCGCTTCTTTTGCAACATCAGTTCCAACCATTCCCATTGCACAACCAATATCCGCTTTTTTTAGTGCTGGACTGTCATTAACTCCATCACCTGTCATAGCAACAACTTCACCATTTTTTTGCCAAGCGTTTACAATTCTAACTTTATGTTCCGGAGAAACTCTTGCATAAACTGAATATTTTCTAACATTTTGTATTAATTCTTCATCTGTCATTTGTTCAAGTTCACTACCAGTTATTGCTTCATCGTCATTTTCAAGAATTCCTAATTTTTTAGCAATTGCTGTTGCTGTAATTTTGTGGTCACCTGTAATCATTACAACTTTTATTCCTGCCGTTTTACATTTTTCAACTGCGACTTTTGCTTCTTCTCTTGGTGGGTCTATCATGCCAACCATTCCTATAAATATCAAATCGTTTTCTATTGTTGCCATTTCTTCTTTTGATGGAATATGGTCAATTTCTTTATATGCACATCCCAGCACTCTTAAAGCGTCTTTTGCCATCTCTTCATTTTTTTCTCTTATTTTGTTTACATATTCACCAATATTTTGATGTATTTCATTGTTTATTTCATATGCTGAACATCTTTTTAATAATTCATCTATTCCACCTTTTGTAAATACTACATATTTTCCATTTAATTGATTTACAGTTGTCATTAATTTTCTATCTGAATCAAATGGTATTTCCTGAACTCTAGGTGCTCTGTCATATAAGCTTGGGTCAAAGCTCAAATTGAATGCCATATCAACTAATGCTGTTTCAGTTGGGTCACCTGTTAAAGTTCCGTCTTGAGATATTTTGGTATCATTACATAGCATATTTGCATATACTAGTTTTTTCAATTCTTCGTCAATTTCATCTTCTTGTATATTGGCCATATCTCTGATTGCTTCGTTCCAATAAATTTTTTCTACTGTCATTTTGTTTTGAGTCAATGTTCCTGTTTTATCTGAACATATAACTGTACTGCTTCCAAGTGTTTCAACAGCTGGAAGTCTTTTTACAATTGCATTTTTCTTAACCATTTTTTGAACACCAATTGCTAAAACAATTGTTGATACTGCTGCCAACCCTTCTGGTATTGCTGCAACTGCTAATGATACAGCTGTCATAAACATTTGAATTGGTTCTTTTCCTTGTATCAACCCAACTACAAATATTACTACACAAATTACTAATGCTGCAATTCCTAATGTTTTTCCTAATTTATTTAATTTTCGTTGTAAAGGTGTTTCTTGCTTTTCTGTTGAATTTATCATACCTGCTATTTTTCCAACTTCTGTTGTCATACCCGTTTCTACAACAATTCCTTTTCCTCTACCATATGTTACTAAACTTGAAGAAAATAACATATTTTTTCTATCACCAACACCAATCTCTGTTTCTTCAATAATTTCAGAGTTTTTTTCAACTGGTACAGACTCTCCTGTTAATGAACTTTCTTGTGATTTTAAATTTGCTTCTTCTACAATTCTTAAGTCTGCTGGAATATAATCACCTGTGTCAAGAACTACCAAATCACCTGGTACTAGTTCTTTTGCAGGAATAACTTGTAGTTTTCCATCTCTTACAACTTTTGATGCATGGTCACTTAATTTTTGTAAAGCTTCTAACGATTTTTCCGCTTTACTTTCTTGTGCTACTCCTATTATTGCATTTACAAGAACAACTATTAAGATTATTATTGTATCTGTTATCCCTTCTCCCTGTTGCACTCCAACAACTCCTGATACAATTGCTGCAATTATTAATACTATTATTGAAAAGTCTTTAAATTGGTCTAAAAATCTTTGTATTAATGTTTTCTTTTTACTTGCTTGTAGTTCATTGTATCCTTTTTGTTCTCTTATTTTTGCAATTTGTTCTTCCTTTAATCCGTTTTCTTTGTGCGTTTCTAACTCTTTTTCAATTTCTTCTACTTCTTTGTTAAACCAGTTTTTTTTCTCCATATTATTTCCTCCATTTTTCCAGGATTAGGTGGGCACCACACAAAATTCATTTTTTGAATAATTTCGTAATTGGAGCCATTCCCTAATCTCTATTTTTTACTAATTTTGTTATATTTATACACAATATAAAATGAGACTTTTAAAAGAAATCTTATTCATAGCTTTACGCTAAAATTTCTTTTAAAAGTCTCACTTACTTAAATTTATTGAAAATTTTACATATTCAAAATTTATTTTAAGCTTACTAACCAGATAATTTCTTATCGCGACTGTTGACTAGTAATTTAAAGCTACTCCCTTTTAAATTCTAGGTATTAAATAATAGTTAAAATTTTTAATTATATAAATATTATTTAATACAATTACTGATATTCTTGTGTTTTATGTTTTTGGTGACCCCTACGGGAATCGAACCCATGATTCCACCTTGAGAGGGTGGCGTCTTAACCGCTTGACCAAGGGGCCACATAAGTAACTTTAATATTTATACCATTTTTTTATTGTTTCGTCAAGCGGTTTTTTATTATTTTTTAGGTATTTATAAAATTGTTGTTACAATTCATAGCCTTAGAATTTTTTATTCTTTTTCTAAAATTTCCTTTAATCTATCATTTTGTTTTGTTAAATATAAGTACCCAATTAAAGCTTCAAATGCTGTTGAATACATATAGTCTTGAACATTTGCATTTTTAGGTAAATGATGATTTTCTGCATTTCTACCTCTTCTTACAATATCTTGTTCCTTTTCTGTTAAATCATCATATATTTTCTTTAATGTTTCTGCTTGTGCTTTTGCTTTAACATGTTTTATTGCTTCGATATGTAATGCATGCGGTTTCAATTTTGTTTCATTTACCAATTTTGTTCTTATATATAATTCGTATACACAGTCACCAACATATGCCCAAGTTAGTGGTGGCATTAAATTTACTTCTTGTTCATCTCTTTTTAATTCTATAAAATCGTTCAATATTGTTCTCTCCTTCAATCCGTTTTGCTCCATTCATGGTCATCCAAAATTTTTAAAATTTTATCTACAATATTATAGGTTCATTTACTATTATTACATTTTTTATGCTTGTTCTATTGTAATTTTTCCTAATTTTCCATTTTTAAATTCATCTAATATTAGACTTGATGTTTTTTCTTCATCTATTCTTCCACCAGACATTATACATCCTCGTTTTTTTCCTATTTCAAGCATAACTTCATAAATATTATTATTTTCTGGCTGGTCTTGACTTAAGATTTTCTCTATGTTTTCTTCATCTAACTTATATCTTTCGCACAATTTTTTTCTGTAATTTTCCAATAAAAACTTTGTTAATTGATATGCAATTTCCAACTTGTCCAATATTTCTTCTTTTATTGAACCTGTAAAACACAAGTGTAATGCTACTTCTTCACTTTCAAATTTTGGCCATAAAACCCCTGGTGTGTCTAGTAATTCTATTTTTTCATTTATTCGTATCCATTGTTTTTGTTTTGTAACTCCTGGTTTATTTCCAACTCCAGCTGTTGTTCTTTTTGATATTCTGTTTATAAATGATGATTTTCCTACATTTGGAATTCCAAGTATCATTGCTCTTATTCTTCTTCCTGTTCTTCCTTTTTCTGCATGAGCTTCTAAATCTACTTGCATTATTTTTTCTATTTGTCTAATACATTCATCTATCCCTCTTCCTGAATTTGAGTCTACTAGTACTGCTGGTATATTTTTCTTTTTGAAATATTCTACCCATAGCCTGTTTTGCTTGTCATCTGATAAGTCACATTTGTTTAATACTATTATTTTCTTTTTATTTTTTGTTATTTCTGCTATGTTCGGATTTTGACTTGATATTGGTATTCGTGCATCTAATAGTTCTATTACTATGTCTATTAATTTTAGGTCTTGGATTATTTGTTTTTTTGTTTTTGCCATATGACCCGGGTACCAGTTTATATTTGTTTTATTTTCGTCCACTTTTATCACTTCCTTTTGTTATCTAGATTTTAATTACATTTATATCAAAATTTCTTTATACTACATTGTTCTGTAATTATTCTTATCAGCTCTATCATCTAATTTTCTATCAAATTGTTCATTTTTATAAAACCAATCTGTTTTTTTATCTTTAGGATTATTTTTTCTGTTCTTATCTAATAATAAATCTATTAAAACAGCTAATGGTAAAATAATTCCAATCATTGAAAAAATAAGGTCAGTACTTTGAGCTACTGTTAATGGTTCATTTTGTGCCATTATATTTAATTTTTCTGTAACATCTCCTCCAAAATAAATAGCATGTAATGTAAGATATAATAAACTTCCTAGCATTTTTCTTTTTACAACTAAAATTAAACATAACAGTGTTGCAAATAATATTGCAATTTCAAATCCCTCATTTATTGGAGTTACTCCCATAAAGTCTTTCCCTAATTCTGATGCTAAAGTGATTATTATTCTAATAATCCAAAAAACTACCATAAACATTACTAATAAATATGTTGAAAATTTTTTCATAAATTTTTCCTCCTATGCAAAATATTTATATTATAGGACATTTGAAAACCTTCCCATAATATAATAAAAAGGCGGATGTATCCGCCCTATTCTTAAAATTAATCTACAAAATCAAAATCATCTTTAAATTTTTCTTTGAATATTTCAAATACTTTGTTTAGTGTATCTTCATCTTCTACGCTTACATATGATTCTTCATCTGAATCTTCATCATCATTGTCTTCTACTTTTAGTATTACAACTTCTCCTTCGTCTTCTTCTCCTTCATCTGTTACTGGTAGTAATACAACATATTCTTCATCATCTAAGTCTATTAAATCTAAAAATTCGAATTTTACTTCGTTTCCATCTTCATCATTTAATATTACTATATTATCTAAGTTATCTCCTTCGTAATTTTCATCCATAATATAATTTCTCCTTTCAAATTTGTTATCATAATAATATCGTATTTTACAATTTTTTGCAACTATTTTTTACAAAAAATATAATAATATGTTACTACTTTTTATTAATATATGTTTCTAAAATATATACCGCAGATATAGTATCTACAATATCTCTTTTTTTATTCTTATTAACATCCAAAAAATTCATAGTTTTATGAGCTGCAACAGTAGTTAAACGTTCATCAACAGTTTCAATTTTCAATTTATTATATTTGCACTTTAATTTATGAATAAATTGTTCTGTTTTTTCAGCTCTTACTGTCTTTTCACCCTTTAAATTATATGGCATTCCAACAACAAGAGTATCAACTTCATATTCTTCCAATATTTCGTCCAAACGTCGTAAAACAATTTTGTCTGAATCCTTTCTTTGAATTGTTTCTAATCCTTGGGCAGTAATATTTAAAGGATCAGTTATTGCAATTCCAACGCGTGCGTCTCCATAATCTATTCCTAATTTTCTCATTTTTATTTCAATCCTTTTTAAATATCCTATATAGCTTAATCTTCCAAATCTAATCCAATATAACTTTTTACCATTTTTTCTAGTAATTCGTCTCTTTCTATTGTTCTTATTTTATTTCTTGCATCATTATAACTTGTTATATATGTAGGGTCTCCTGACAATATATATCCAACAATTTGATTTATTGGGTTATATCCTTTTTCTGTTAATGCTTGGTAAACCTCTTTTAATATTTCCTTTGCTTTAGTGTTTTCTTCTCTTTCTACTTGAAAGCTCATTGTTTTATCAAAATCCATTGCTTGTACCTCCTTTTAATATAACAGAAATTGAAATTTTTCATTTCTATTTATTGATTTTTTCACTAATTTATATATTAGTAATATCACTTTCTTCTGCACTGCAATTGTCTAAGTATTCTTCTTGTTTTTTCAAAACTTCTTCAAGTCCTGTTCCTTTGTAATATGTAGAAATTGCAAAATTCATTCTTGGAAATGCTGCCATTTTTTCATCCTCTTCTAATACTATTTTAGTATTTTCTATTTTTTCTTTTAAATCATTTACAAATTCTACCACTCCACTTATTTCAACACCTGAAAATGCTATTACAAATTTAGGTCCCATATATCTTACAAAAACATATTGGTTTGATATATTTTCTTTTATATAATCACTGATCTGAATTATTACTTCATTTCCTAATTCTCTACAATATGCATGATTTATTTCTTCAAGATTTATTATTTTGAACATACATATTGTTGATGTTGTATATTGATCTATTATTTTTTTGCCTTCTCCATACAAATACTCTTCTGAATATAATCCTGAAAATAAATCTTTTCTCACTATAGATTCAAGTGTTTTTTGATGTACCACTGTTTTTAATACTGATACTATATTATCTTTTATAACTTCTAATACTGTTGTATCAACATTATCAAAATCATGTGGTGTTCCGCTTTCTATTATCCAATATCCTATATAAACATTATCTATATATAATGGAAAGAATATTGCTGATTTTGCTCTTCCAAATTCCATTTTTTGATATGGTAATCTTTCTTGGTCATTATTTACAGTTACATATTTAGGGGTTGCTTGTGCTATACTGTCTTTAAACATGTCAACATCCTGTAATGATTTTAATGCATCCCAATGTACTTCGTCAACATTTGATGCTTTGATTTCATATTCTGCTCCATTAAAAACAACGATAGTAGAATATTTTATTTCATATTTCTCTATTAAAATATCATTTATTCTTTTTATTTTATCATCTACCGTAGATGTTTCTCCTATTGTACTCATAAAGTCTTGTACAACTGATAAGTTGTTTATTTTTTGATTAATATTTTTATAAGTTTGTATTTTTTTGTGTATATTAAGATTGTATATTATTAATCCTAAAACTGCTATTATTAATATTACTACAACTACTATTAGCACTTTTTTCCCCCCTAAAGTTTATTTTTAATATCTATTTTTCATTTGATTTAATGTTGAATTCATACTTGGTGAAAATACATTTGAATTTTTTTGTACTGTTGGTGGTACATATGTTGATTTGCCTGACACTAATGGATATACTATATTTGCTAATTCATTTAATATTTGTACAATATTTTTTGGATACCCCTTAGTTGATACTTCACAATTTATTATATTTTCTAAGTATGATGTGTACACTTCTTCATTAAATGGAACAGTTACATGTCTTATTGTATTTTTATCAAACAGTTCTGTCATAAATGACATTGCTGGGTCATTGTAATATGCCATACCACCTATAATTGTTTTATCATTTACTCCTCTTAATTTTAATGCTTTGTTTAAAACAACTCTTAATTTATTTTGATCTAATACATTTTTTGATTTTAATTCTCTTAAAAAAGCTGTTAATGGTTGAATTGTTAGTATATCAAATGATTGTACTAAATATATTTCTTGTGTTTTTTCAAAATAATTAATTGGTGTTTCGAAATCACAATCAATTAAAATTAGAGAATGCTTTCTTAATAAAGTTTGTAATATTGTTCCTGCATTTTCAATTCCTTCTGTTTCTTCAGGTAATGATGTATATACTGTTAAATTTTTATTTACTTGAATTCCATTTGCATTGCCATTTAATAAATTTGTGATACTTTCCATAGCTGTTTTTCTTAAATTTTCTTCATTTTGAGTATAAATATAATATGAATTCCTATTTTTTGTAGTATCTAATATTGCTGTATCTATTCCCATTTTTGATGTTATATCAGCTATATTATTTACTATAAATGATGTTCCATTTTTGCTTGTTCCTATAAAGCAGGCTACTTTTTTATTTGATGTTAATAGATTTGATATATCTACATTGTCATAAGTTGTGTTTGTATTTTGTAAACTGTGTTCCTGTCTATAATTGTTATAGTTTGAATTATAGTTATTGTTAAAATTGTAGTTTGTTTCTGGTTCACTTACTTTACTTTCTTCTGGTTCTTCTTTTCTATCTTCATCCTCAAATCCTGGTAAAATTGTTTCTTCATTTTCATCTTCTTCCAAGCCTGGTAACATTGTTTCTTTTGGTTCTTCTTCTAATCCTGGCATCATAACTTTTTCTGGCTCTTCAATGCTATTTTCTAAACCTGGCAATATAGTTTTTTCTTGTTCTTTTTCTACTCCTGGTAAAACCATTTCTTCTTGTTCTTCTACAACAGTATTTTTTCTAGGTCTTCCTCTTCCTCTTTTTGGTGTTGCTGTGGTTTTATTTTGTTCTGGAACCGGATTTTTTCTAGGTCTTCCTCTTCCTCTTTTTGTTTTTTCTGCTACTGGCTCTTCTTTTATCATATTTTGATTTTCTGATTGTTTTTTCTCTTGTTCATTTATCAATTTATCTATATCTTCTAAAGCATTATCCTCAAACATAGGTCCAACTTTTCTAACTTCAGTAATTCTTTTTGCTTGTTTTTCTTCCATTCTATTTGTATTTATTTTTTGCTGTTGATTTGTTCTAATTCTTTCTTCTGCTTCTTCAATAGGCTTTGCTTCATTTTTTACTTTAGCAAATTTTTTAGTACTGTTCATATTAACAGATGATGGAATTACAACAGGTTTTGAAAGGATTTTTTCATTATTTCCTGTATTTAAAAGTTTCTCACTCGTTCCATTGTTTTCTTGTTTTTTTGCTTTTTGCATCCTTAAATTGTCTGAAACTTTACTATTATATGATATTAATTCTTGATATTTTGAAGATTGTTCTTCCAATACAGCCTTTACATTTAATGGTAGAAATTTACTAATTATTTTTAATTGAGTATCATTATATTGTGATGCAATATTATCAAAACTTTCAACATACTTTCTTTCGTCTTTTCCAAGTCTCTTGTAATGTGCTAAAATATTTTGAATTTCAACTTCACTTACATCATTTTCATTTTCTGCTTGATATGAAACTTCATCTGAATCAATTTTATAATATGCTTTTGCATCTTTTTTTAATCTTGGTTTATTTAATAACTGACATACATTATTTACACTTCTGTCATTTCCAATCAATGCATTATAAATACCTATTCCAAATAATTTCACTAACATATCTTCTGATTTTTCTCTTCTATCTGAACATATTAATATTATTGGAATATCTTCACCTTTTAAATTTGATGCTTCATCACTAATACTGTCTAATTTGTCAAATATAAATTTGTCTATTTGCGAATATTGTGTATTTGTAAATGCTTCTAATTCTTCACTTATTACTATTCTATCATAGTTTTTATCTTTCTGTAATTCTTTAAGTATTGCATTAAAGTAATATACATTTTTATATGAAATTATTTCTTTATAATCTTTTTGGTATCTTTTTACTATTGATTCTGATACCTCTTCATTACTTACTGCAAATAAAACTTTCATTTGTTACCCCCTTCCAAATCTTACAAACATTGCAAATGCTAATGGTAAAATCTGGCATATTACTAATAATGTAACAAAAGTTACAATTAATCCCATTCCTTTTTCTAGTGTATCCAATTTTCTAATACCTATTACATATTGATGTATTGCTCCTATTGCTATTCCTAAAAAACAAAATGGTATACTATATATTCTTACTAAATTTAAAATATATGCTACTAGTCCATATGAATCTGAACCATATTTGGTTTTATAGTCATCTAATGATTTTGTTTGTGTTTCTTTTATTTCTACAAGTTTGCTTTCTGTTTTGCTGTCTATTGCTTTTTCTTCTGCATATACTTTATTTGTAAAAGTAAATATTCCTAATATCATTATTAATATTGTGAATATTGCTAGTGTTTTTTTCATTATTTTTGCCCCTTTCTTATTCTCTTCAAAGTACTTATTTTTTTACGTTTTTTATACCTATATATCATACAATATCTTAAAAAAAATATCAAGGAATTTTACAAAAAATTTACAATTTATTATATAAATACTTCATATGTGAAAATACTGCATTTGCCCAATTTTTATCACTTGCATATTTTACATTTATTCCATTCAAGTTTGCTCCATTATAATATGTTCCAAGAGCCTTTTCACCACCATAAATACTTGTACCTGCTGGATTCAAATAATATTTTACAAATACCCTTGCTAATAAATCTATACTTTCTGAATAATTCGAAAAAGTATATGCTCCATTATATGGATTTGAATCATATGCTCCATATCCAAATAAATTATTTTTTTGAACAGCAATTTGTGAAGTTCCCCAAGCGCTTTCGTGTATTCCAACTGATGCAACAAATATTCCATTTATACTATATTGTTTTTCTATATAATAAAAATATTCAGCATTTTTTTCAAATATTTTGTTTGTATCTTTACTATCTGATAACACTTTTTTAAATTGTTCTAAACTTAATCCACTTGGTTTGTTTAACTGCATATTTATACTAAGTGTTGATAATAATTGTTCTTTTGTTTTACTTGTCGCTATAGATTCTTTTTGTTCTTCACTTGCATTTGGATTTATATAAATTGTACATTCTTTTTTTACCCATCCTGTTACATTTTTATATGATATTTTATACCAATTTGTAGCTATTTCTAAAACTTTAATTTCATCATTTTGCTTTAATGTAGTTATTTTTCTGCTTTCTTCTGATGCTTCTGACCACACTGCAAGTTCATCTGATGTTATATATACTTTATCTCCTACTTTCACATTATAATTACTTGTATAATTTGCTCCACCTATTTCTATAATTTTATTTGCTGATGCTTTTGTTATAGTTGCATTTGTTTGTTCTTCTGATATTTTATTTCCATCTTTATCATATGTTGTTTTAATTGTTATTTCTTGTTTTCCTTGTCTTCCTTCTTGTACGACTACTGATATTCCTTTTGGTATTTCTTTATTTGTTCTATATTGTGTTAAATATTCTAGTATCTCTTCTTTTTTTGTTATTTGTTCTGTCTGTCCAGCATTTGTGTTTTTATTTATTATTTGGTCTATATCTATTTTATTTGCTTGACTTATTTCTTGATTTTTTTCTGTTGCATTTATTGAGTTACTCTCATTTTCTGAATTTGTTGTTGTTTCTTTTGCATATGATTTGTTTGTTGGAAAATACATTTTGTAAAACATTATTGTGTATAATATCGCAAAAAAAGCAAATGTTGCATATATGATTGTTTTTAATGTTATTTTTATCTTTTTTTCTTTTGTTTTCATTGTTTTTTATCCTTTCATAAGTCATTGTTTTTAATAGTAAAAGTGTACATTATTTTTGTTGTTTTCTAACCTTATTGTAATATTTATGTTTTTTTTTGTCAATGGAAAAAATCTATCTGATTTACTATTGTATTTTATAAAAAAGTAGCAAATGTCGAAAATTCTCATATAATAAAAATAAAGGAGGAAACAAAATGTTTGGAAGAAGAAAATGTTATTGTATGAATAATAATTATCAAAACAATTCATGTGAAGAACAAAATGACATAATGGAAGATAAATGCTCAAATGTAGCCAATGCAAATTTTAGTTGTAATCAAAGCGAATACATGGATTGTTGTGAATGTGGATTTGAAGAAGAAGACAATGTATTTCCTGAAAATCCAATGTTAGGTCAAAGTTATGTACCAATCCAATATATGGATAAAACATTCAAACCATGTGTAGGACTAAAAATGGGAACGATATTTCCAGAACTAGTCAGCCCATATACTCCATGTCAATCTATGCGTGAAATAGAGTATATAGCATCAACAAATACTATAAAGGAGGGCTGTAACAAATGTCAATAGAAGAAAATAGAAATTGCAGTTGCAATGATAATATGGATAACAATATGATGAATAATTTTAACATGACATCAAATATGAACAATATGAATACAATGCCAGAAATGACAATGAATGCCCAAGGAAGAACAATAGACTGTTGTGAAAAAGAAGAAATGTTACAACAAATAAGATGCTATGACTTTGCAATAAATGAACTTGCTTTATATTTAGATACACATCCAACAGACGAAAAAGCACTTTGCTTACACAAAAAATATTGCAGAGAAGCAAAAGATTTGAAAGATAAATATCAAAAAGTTTATGGTCCTTTAACTATTAATTTTCCATGTAATAAATGGAGATGGCTGGAAGAACCATGGCCTTGGGAAGGAGGAATGAACTAATGTGGACTTATAATAAAACATTACAATATCCAATTAATATAAAATGTCCAGATCCAAGATTAGCAAAAGTAATAATTTCTCAATATGGTGGACCTGACGGTGAACTTGCAGCGTCTCTAAGATATTTATCTCAAAGATTTGGCATGCCAGACCAAAACGCAAAAGCTATTCTTAACGATATAGGCACGGAGGAACTTGCTCACCTTGAAATGGTAGGAGCAATTGTACACCAATTAACAAAAGGTGCTTCAATTGAAGAAATAGAAAAAGCAGGTTTAGGACCATATTATACTGACCATGGTGTTGATGTATATCCACAATCAGCAGCAGGCGCTCCATTTACAGCAGCATATATTGCATGTAAAGGTGACCCAATTGCAAACTTGCAAGAAGATTTGGCTGCAGAACAAAAAGCTCGTGCAACTTATGAGAAATTGATTGATTTATGTAGAGATAACCCAGATGTTATTGATCCATTAAGATATTTAAGAGAAAGAGAAGTTGTTCATTTCCAAAGATTTGGTGAGGCTTTAAGAGGTGTTCAAGATAAATTGGCAGAAAAGAAATTTTATATAAATAATTGTAAATAAAAAATTTAAAAAGTTCACTTATTATGTACTAGTTCTACTTAAGTGAACTTTTTTATTATCTAAAAAGAGAAAATCTAGATTATCTAAATTTTCCCTTTTTACTATTTTATATTCAAATTAAATTTTTGCAACACTTGCAACTACTTTGCTTTCTTCTGCATTTGCTAAAATACTTGGTCCACCTGAAATTACAATTGTATCACCTTTTTCTAAGATACCTTTATCTTGTAATTTTTTAATTCCATTTTCAAGAGTTATATCAATATTTTCATTTTTTTCAACAAATACTGGTGTTACATTCCAAGCTAATGCTAATTGATTAAATGTTTTTCTATTATCTGTTATAGCTAAGATTGGGCATCCAGCTCCAAGTCCAGCTAATTTTCTTGCAGAATTTCCTGAATTTGTGTAGCATACAATTGCATCTGCTTCCATGTTCATTGCTGTAACACATGTTGAATATGCAACTTTTGTTTCGAAATCTGATAAATCCATATTATCATTTTCTTTAAATCTTTTCCAGTAATTGATTTCTGGTTCTACTCTGTTTGCTATTTTAACCATTGTTTGAACACATTCAACTGGGTAATCACCTTGAGCACATTCTCCAGATAACATTATTGCACTTGTTCTATCATAGATAGCGTTTGCAACGTCACTAGCTTCTGCTCTTGTTGGTAATGGTTGATGTGTCATTGATTCTAACATTTGTGTAGCTGTTATAGCTGGTTTACAAAGTCTGTTAGATGTTTTTATTATTCTTTTTTGAATTACAGGTGGTTCTGTAAAGTTTGTTTCTGTAGCCATATCTCCTCTGGCAATCATTTGAGCATCTGCTTCTAATAAGATGTTGTCTAAGTTTGCTATACCTTCAACATTTTCTATTTTTGTTATTATTTGGATGTCTTTTCCACCGTTTTCGTCTAATACTTTTCTTACTTGTCTTACATCATCTAAGTTTCTTGCAAATGAAATTGCAACGAAATCATAATCATGTTCACAAGCTGTTTTTAAGTCTGCTATATCTTTTTCAGCTAATCCTGGTAATCTGATTACTGTTCCAGGTAAGTTCATTGTTTTTCTACTTCCTAATCCATTTCCATGAACTACTGTACAAACTATATCTTTTCCATCAACTTCGTCAACTTTTAATTCAATTGCTCCGTCGTCGATTAATATTTTTGTACCTTGTTGTACGTCTTTATATAATTCTTTGTATGTTACAGAAACTCCTTCTTCGTTTCCTTCAATATCTTCATTGAATAATGTAAATTTTTGTCCGTCTTTTAATTCAATTTTTTTATTTTTTCCTGTGTATAGCATTCCTGTTCTTATTTCAGGACCTTTCATATCTAATAATAATGCTACTGGTATGTCTAATTCTTTTCTTAATTTGATTATGTTTTCTGTTTTTTCAGATTGTTCATCCCAGCTTCCGTGAGAATAGTTAACTCTTGTTACATTTAGGCCTGCATTAAATAATTCTTCTAATTTGTTTTCACTTGCTGGTCCTATTGTTCCAACTATTTTTGTTTTTCTTAATTGTTTCATTTTTATTCCTCCCTTTTTCTAACCGTTTTTTATTATAGCACAACTAAGTAGCATTTTTCAACAGTTTTTTTATTTTTTCTGAAAATTTCTAAACGCCTAATAGTCCAAAGTCCTAATAGGCGTTTTTACATATACACCAGTAGATTGAAGTTCTACTAAGTGTGTCATTTCATATTCTAATCTTTTCCTAATATATATGGGTCTGAGTCTGTTCCAGTTCCAGATTTGATGTAGACTCCTTCTGCCATTGTTACTATAGGACGGATACCAAAACAAAAATAATTGTTATAGAATATAACACCATTGTATCCAACACCCCATATGTGAATATCGTTTGTCTTTGCAGATGCCAGCCAATAATACGATCCTATATTTCTCATTCCATTAGTTGTACCGGTATCACCTGTTATTGCTAATGCATCGTTATAATCCATTATATGTATATCCTTTATTTGATTTCCATCATTATCTGTAGTATTTGCTATTAAATCATTTTGGCTTTTATCTACATACATTTGCCAACTTCTTGATTGATATGTATTATACCCTGTTTGTCTCTTTCCATTTGCTAATATATATTCTGCTCTATATGCATCATAATTTGTTGTATAATAATATACAAAATTCTCTGGGCTTCCTGCATGTATTATTTTGGTTACATATGTTTTTCCATTTTCTTCTTTACTTTCTAGTATTTGCCATCCTGAATATTTTGGTATTCCATATCCACTTTGTGGTGTTACACTTTGGTTTCTACTCGTAATTATATTTCCACTTGCTATATCACTTGCATTTGCTGTATCTCCTTCATATGTGAACCCTCCAAATGTAAAATCCAAACCAACTGTTGTGTTTGCAATTTTTTCTTTATTTATATTATATAAATTTTTTCCTTGTAATTCTTGTATTTCTGCTTGTGTCCAATTTCCTGCATCATATTGTACTACCCCTTGGGCTGACATATATTGATTTACTATTACTTCTTTTTCTTCTTCTATTGTTTTTCCATTATATGTTCCACTAACCTTAAACGTATATTTTCCATTTGATGTTACTTGATATGGTACTCCTTTTGAATTATCTGTTTTTGAAACCACCGTACAACTATTGCCTTCTAATGCTGCTATTATATTTATATACAATATTGTTCCTTTATTTTGCGTATTTGCGCCAAGTGAACTTGTATTACTTGCACTGTTGCTTGTACTAACCGCTACAGCTGTATACTGTATTTCCAATTTTTTAGTTGTTACTTTTATATCTATATCTCCTGTAACTTTTTCTATTTTTATCTTACCTGTATTAATATCAACCACATCATTTCCAGATGTTGTAATAGTTTTGCCTCCCATTGTTACTGTTAAGCCTGTTACTGCATAATTTCCTTCTGTTGATATTGTTGCTTCATATGTTTTATTATACGCAGCTTTTGTTGCATTATTATCTATTGTAGCTCCATCTCCTAAAGATTTTGTTATATTATAAAAATAATCATCTATTTTTATTGTTTTCTCTGTCTTACTTCCATCACCTGAAATAATTACAAATTTATATTCTTTTCCTAGTTCCACATCATAATCTATTGAAATCTTTTTCTCTACTCCAGAAACCACCTTTAGCGGATTCCCCTCTGGATAATCTATCTGTTTAATTCCATTTACATTATCTGTTACAACAATATTTATTCTGACTTTATTATCAGTTCTCGAAATTGTCGTATACTCTACTTCCACACTATTTGCATTATATTCTGTTGAAGTAATATTTAAATTTTGGTCTATCATAAATTTACCAGTTATTTTATCTTTTGTCATTATCATCAATTTGCCATTGTATGATGCATCTTCTTTTAATTGTGGATTATATTCTGTTGATATAATTTTATTTGCCCAGTCTTGAGTTACATCATCTAATGTTGCATTGCCTTGCTTTTCAACCTGCAATTCCTGTAATCCCATTGTTAACTGTTCTTTCATTTCTGATTCAATCTGTGCTTTTTTAGCTTGTTTCACCTTTGAAAATATTCCATTTTCTCCACCCAATGTTGCTATAGCTATTCCCGCCAGCAATAGCAATACAATAATAGTCACCACTAACGCCACTAGTGTAATCCCATTTTTACTTTTTCTAAAGCCATTTTCTTCTAAAGTATTACTTCTCACAATCTCAAGGCTTCTACATGTTATAAATTTCATTACTGTTCTTCTCCTTTGTTTTTTATAGTACAGGTTGTTCCTGTAATTTTATATTATCACAGTTTTAGATGTAGTTCAACATTTTAAGTTTATTTTTTAAATAAATTCCAAAATGTAATATTTCTGTAAAAATAACGAAATATTTCTGTAATATTTTTATATTCAAAAAAATAGAACCCTATAATTAAAAAACAATTACATGGTTCTCATTTATTCTTTTATTTTTATTTTAAAACAACAATTGCATGAGTTCTACTTCCATCACTATTAAAAATAGACACAATATGTTCTCCATCTTTAAAAGTATATCTGCATTTAACAACATCACCCAATTTTACTTCTTTCTTATATTGAATTCTAAAATTATCAAAAGGTCTTTGTTCATATACTTCTTCTGGCAAAGCTTCATATGCTATGTCTAAATAATACAAATTGTGCATATGCCCATTTAAATCAATATCTCTTCTAGAAACTTTATATTCAATTTCATTACTAAATTCTTCCGGTGCTTTTAGTTTATCCAATTCTTCTATATTAAATACACTTTTTTCTTCAATTTGATATTTTTCATAAATTTCTTCTGTTATTTTTGCAATTTTTCCAGTTTCAATATCTATTAACACCCATTTTGATGTTCCTATCACACATAATTTATTTTCTTCGTCATACATTTCAAAGTCTCTATATGTATATGTTCTCTTCATTGTTCTTCCCCAAGTAGATACATTTAATTTTTCGCCATATTTAGGTCTTTTTAGAACTTGAACTTTCCAGTCTAGTAATACCCATGTTACTCCTGTTCTTTTTATATCATTTGGTCCATATCCTGCAATATCAGAATGATGTGTTCCAATGTTTTCGAATATTTCTAATATTGCTCTGTTTTTCATATAATTTTCTTTTCCTATATCCTTTAATTGCATTGTAAATTGCTCTTTAAATATCATTTCATTATCCTCTTTTCCTCTCAGGTCTGTTTTCAAGCAACAGAGAGACATTTTTTAACAAAGGAGTGTCCCCTGTTCCCTTTAAAAAGGGATTTTAAGGAACGTCCCTAAAACCCTGGTTTCTTTAACAACTTAAACATGTTCTTCTTATATTCCTCAACACCTGGTTGATTAAACGGATTAACTCCAAGTATCATACCAGACATAGCACATGCCTTTTCAAAGAAATATATTAACTCACCTATATTTTCTTCATCCAAATTTTCTATATTTATCATTATATTTGGTACATCTCCTGAAACATGTGCCTTAACTGTTCCTTCCATTGCTTTTTTATTAACATAGTCAAGTGTTTTTCCAGCTAAATAATTTAAACCATCTAAATTATCTTCATCTTTATTTATTGTTATATCTGATTTTGGATTTTCTATTGATATAACTGTTTCAAATAAGTTTCTTCTTCCCTCTTGAATATATTGACCCATTGAATGTAAATCTGTTGTAAAGTCTACACCTGCTGGGAAGATTCCTTTTTGGTCTTTTCCTTCGCTCTCTCCATAAAGTTGTTTCCACCATTCTGTAAAATAATGCATTTTGGGTTCGTAGTTTACTAATATTTCTGTGTTTTTATATAATTTGTATAAAATATTTCTTGTAACAGCATATTTATAACATTCATTATATTTTAAATTTGGGTCATCATATCTTTCTTGTGCATTTTGAGCACCTTGCATTAATTTGTCTATATTAATTCCTGCTGTTGCTATTGGCAATAAACCAACTGCAGTTAATACTGAATATCTTCCTCCAACATTATCTGGTATAACAAATTTTTCGTATCCTTCATTGTCTGCAAGTGTTTTTAATGCTCCTCTTTCTTTATCTGTTGTTACATATATTCTGCTTCTGGCTTCATCTATTCCATATTTGTTTTCTAATATTTCTCTGAAAATTCTGAATGCAATTGCTGGTTCTGTTGTTGTTCCAGATTTTGATATTACATTTACTGAAAAATCTTTGTCTCCAATATATTCAATTAATTCGTTGATGTAATTAGGACTTAAATTATTTCCTACATATAGTATTTGTGGATATTTTCTTTGTTTGTCTGTAAGCATGTTGTTAAATGTACTTGTTAATGCCTCTATAACTGCTCTTGCTCCTAAATATGAGCCTCCTATTCCTATTACTACTAATATATCTGATTCTTTTTTTATTTTTTTTGCTGCTTTTTTTATTCTTGAAAATTCTTTTTTGTCATAGTTTGTTGGTAATTCTAACCATCCTACAAAGTCTTTTTCGTCATTTGCTTTTTGGTGTAGTTCTTTGTGTATATTTTCTACTTGTTCTTTATATTCCATTATTGATTTTTGTGATATTCCTGTGTTTTTTAAATTTAATTTTATCCCTGACATATTATCAACCTTCTTTCGTTTTTTCACATTATATACGATTTATTTTATAAATTCAATACCCAAATATAGAATTATAATTATCATATAAAATTCATAAAACACAAAATTTTTAACAATATTTTTGTAACCAATTTTCTATTTTTTCATAATATGTATTATACAAAGGAAACAAGGGAAAACACAAAAAGAAAACAGTTTTTGCTTGGAAAGGGGGTCTAGACTATGCCAGAGAACAGAGGTTGTGGTGGCGGATTCGGATTTGGTGATGACTGCTGCTGTATCATACTATTAATATTAATAATCTGCTGTTGTTGCGGTGGAAATAGAGGATGTTGCTAATCCTTTATAAGACATATTAAAAAGTTGGATTGGAAATTATTTTCCGGTCCAACTTTTTTGGAAAAAAATAGGGATTGGAGACCCGTCCCCCGATTCCTATTTTTTCATATTATCTCCATATCTCTTAATTTTTTGAGTAGTAGTTTTTTCAAATTCTTTATCCCTAACAGCAAAATTCTTAATATGTTTATAATTAGGTATTTTACTATTAACACCAGAAACTACATCAGCCATAATTTTCTTAACTTCTTCTTTTGTAGGAACTGTTCCCTTCAAATATTCTTTTATAGCATCCATATTAGGGAAAATTTGAGCATTAACATATGTCTCATCATCATTTTCTTTTTGAATTCCCATAACTAATGCTTCTGAGATTAAAGGACTATCATTTAAATATGCTTCAATTTCTTCTGGATAAATATTTTTTCCGTTTTTTGTTACTATAACACTTTTACATCTGCCTGTAATGTACAAAAATCCATTTTCATCAATTTTTCCTAAGTCTCCTGTATGGAACCATCCATCTTTTAAAACTTTTTCTGTTTCTGCTGGCATATTGTAATAGCCAAGCATTACATTTGGTCCTTTTACTATTATCTCCCCAACGCCTTCACTGTCTGGATTATCAATTTTGTATTCTACATTTGGTATTGGCAAACCTGCACTATCATTTCTTTTAAAGAAATCTGTGTTTCCTGCAACTAATGGTGCACATTCTGTTAAACCATATCCTTGCAATGAATTTAATCCCAATTTATCAAATGTATCTGCTATTTCCGGATTTACAGCTGCAGCTCCTACTATAAATACTCTTAATCTCCCACCAAGTGAATTTTTTACTTTTCTTTTTACTATTCCCTTAATATAGAATGGCAACTTATCAATTATATTTTCATTTTCTTTTAGATTTTCTGTGTATTTTTTAGGTAATGTTTTTTGTATACTCTTCATTATTTTTTGATACATTTTTTCTAAAAGTAATGGCACACATAATATAACTGATGGGTGATATTCTAACATGTTGCTTGTTATGTATCTTAAGCCATCACAATGGCAAATACTTGCACCGCTGTATAATGGTAGTAAAAATCCAATTGTACATTCATATGTATGATGCAATGGTAAAATTGAGAAAAATAAATCACTTCTTTTTACTTTTACTATTCCATATATTGATAAAATATTCGAGCAGATATTCCTTTGTGATAAACATACTCCTTTGGCATTTCCTGTTGTTCCTGATGTAAATAATAATATTTTTAATTCGTCAGGATTTACTGTTATTTTATCAAATTCTGTATTTCCTTCTTCTACCAAAGTTTTTCCACTTTCCATTTGAACTTCAAATGATAATGAATTACCTTCTTGTATTTTACTATCAAAATCGATAAATAATGTTTCTTTATTTTCTAGTTTTTCAATATTTTCATTTATTTTCTTTAAATTTTTGCTATCTCCTAAAATGCATTTGCTTTCAGAAACATTCATAAAATTAATCACATCATCTGAATGTAATTCTTTATCAATTGGTACAACAACTCCTACTATTGATGCAGCTAAATATGATATTGCCCATTTATATGAATTTTTTCCTATAACTGCAATTCTTTTATTTAAAAGTCCATGTTCAATAAGGCTTGTACCTAACGCAGTTACATCTGCTTTTAATTCTTCATATGTTTTGTCATAGATTTTTCCTTCTTTGTCTTTTAATTTAAATGCTGTTCTTGTTTTATAAATTTCTGCTGACCTGTCTAGCATTTGCTTAAAGTTTGTTACCTCTTCGCATTTATGATATTTTTGTTTTAATTCTTCTGATATTTTTTGTTTTTCTTTCATTCTAAAACATATCCTTTCATTTGTTTTGATTTCTATAAAAATATTTATATTATATACTAAATCCATGCAACATTAAGAAATTAATTTTTATCTATATTACTCATATCTATAAAAATCGAAATTTGTTTTATTTTCTACAACAATACTTCCATCATTTATTGACTTATCTTCATTTTCATATGGTATATCAAAATATACAGTTGTTCTAAATTTGTGATTTTTATTGTTTTCTATTTCTATATCAAATGATATTGATGTATTTATTGATTTTACAGAAACTCCACATCTTTTTAATAGCTTTCCATTATATGTTATTGGATTTTGTGTGTCTGTCATTGTATAGTCTGTTTTGATATTTTGATTTACATAGCTTAATGTTATTGGATTTGCACAATTATTGTATAACACTGGCTTACTTAAATCTGCTTCACTTGCTGATGTCGTTTCAAATTGCAATTCATTTTCAATTTTGTTATTTTCGTTTATTTCACTTTTTGCAAAATCATTTACATTTTTATAATATAAATTTCCTATTCCCAATTCTGGTTGCTTTGTAAATTTTATGTTTGTTATTTTTACATTTTTTAATGTATTTTCTGCTGTATTCTTTTCTTTTGAATTTTCAGCATCTATTTCAACATTATTTTCTTCTGTATTCGTGTTTTCTTCTTCATTTTGAGTTTTTTTATTTTCTTGTATAGAATCATTATTTAAAAAAATTGCAATATCTGTATATGCATATAAATTTTCTATTGTAAAATTGGTTTGTGAGCTTGTCTTGTTTTTTGAATCACAACTACTAAAAAAAACTATTTTATTTATAGAAAATATTGTCTTTTCATTTTTCTCTGAAAATGATGCAACATCACTTTCAAAATTTTTCTTACGCCTTAATTTGTTGTAAACCTGATTAAATAAAAAAATTAATATTATCATTAAAATAATTATTAATATACTAAAAATAATTTGTTTTATTAATTTTTTATTTTCAGTTTTTTTTATTTTTTCTTTTTTCTTTGTTCTTTCATTTTTCATTTTCTTTCGTTCCTCCTACATATATTTTGTTATAAAACTATTTTCCCTATAATCTTTTTGCTATATAACTATTTTATTAATTAATATAAATTAAAATTCCAAAATATATGTAATTTTCTTTAAATATCTTATTACATTTTTGTGTTAAAATCAAGGTTTTTAAAATTTTTATGAAAATTTTTTAAAATTTTTTTATAAAAGTATTGACATTTTATTTTAAATCTTGTATACTAGTCAATGTCGAAAGGACATGGTCGTTTAGCTCAGCTGGGAGAGCATCTGCCTTACAAGCAGGGGGTCATAGGTTCGAGCCCTATAGCGACCACCATTTCTTTATAAGAAGATTTAGAATTATCTAAATTTTTTTATTTACGGCCTGGTAGTTCAGTTGGTTAG
>ERZ840517.1217-NODE-1217-length-28879-cov-7.133777_pt1 | contig 28879 bp, 25 predicted proteins | sample MGYA00519876_ERZ840517 | MGnify/ENA primary metagenome ERZ840517 (study PRJEB31850, sample SAMEA3708882) | human gut metagenome | biome: human gut; feature: human-associated habitat; material: faeces | place: China | collected 2014 ... | reverse complement strand
TAAAAATAATATTTAAATATTATTTTTAGTTTTATTTTTTAATTTATTTTTTTAAATAATTTATTTATATTAACTTTAATAAACTTATTTAATATCAATATTGAAATAATTAATATTAATATCATAAAAAAACAAGCCAAACATAAATTTACATCATTAAATATCTTATAAAAATAAACTATTAACAGTATAAATACAATAGTTAAAATATATTGAAATAATTTATTTCCATTATTTTTTATCGCCTCATAATCAGATTTCCAATGTAAATTTGGCTTATATAAATCTAACAACAACATTAAATGACTATCTAATATATCTAACAAATTTGATAAGACAAACAAAAATAATAAATATAATAAACCAAACTCAGGAAAAATTAATTTTACTATAATCAAAACAAATATTATTAGTATATTATTAAGAAATATTTGTAATTTAGCCTTATAAAAAAATTGTTTTAAAAAATCTATTGGTAAAAACTTCATGTATAAAATATTTTTTCCCTCACGAGATATTGCACTTATAGAAATGTTAGACAAAGTAAAAATTATCTGAATTATTCCCAATATTAAACAAATAACACTTAAATCCACCGAAAAAGTCATATTTTTATCAAATAAATCTGACTGTAATATAGCTTTCAAGTTTGGAAAAGATATAATTACAATAACTATAATAGAAACCATCAATAATATACTAGGAAAAACACATTGTATAAAAAAAATAGGATTTCTAAATAACATTTTAAATTCTTTTTCCAAATATGCCCTTTTAACACTTTTTTTTCTAGATTTTTTTTCTATATATTCTTCATCAACTTTTTTAAAGATAGAATATTTTTTATTACTCAAAATATTTTTTAAATAATATTTTTTTCCAATAAAAATAAATAAAAATAGAAAAATTAATTCAATAAAAATTATTTTTAATAAATACATAACTGAAAATAATTTATCAGAATTATTTAATAATTCCACACATGGATTTATATTTAAAAAATATTTACTAATATTTTGAAGTTTTTCATTAAAATTATAAATAAAATTCATTATTTGTTCATTTTCAAAATTTAAATTATTTTCTAATTTTCCTGCAATAGTATTAAATCCCTTAAACTCTATAAAACACATAAATAAAATAAAAATAAGCGTAATAATTATTTGAAAAACATCTTTATTTTTTACAAATTTAGACAACTTTACAGCAAACATCATAATAATACTTACAATAAAATTTATTAAAATCGGAAAAAATAATAAAACAATCAAAACATATAAATAAAACATTATACCTGAACCTACAATATTTCCATAAATCATCAACGGAAAAAGTGCAAAAATAAATTCAGTAAAATATAAATTCCTCAATATAACATTAAATTTAGCCAACAATAATTCTTCCGATTTTATAGGCAATGGTAATAAAATATCCAAATCACTCGAAAAAAAATAAATATTTGTACTTGATAAAATTACCTGAAAAATCATTATAATATCCATAATCAAAAATAAACTGTTTAAAAATATTGTAGGTTGATTTATTTGAGCCAGCACCTTTATTATTTCAAAACTGACATAAGTTATAATCATTGTGAGAATAACAACTAACCAACCAAAAAAAGATTTTTTATTTATTTTTCCATTCTTTTTATTTGCAACATACTGATTCATAACCGAATCTTTTAATAATATATTTGTTAATTTAAATACATTTTTAATCATTTTCTGTTATCTCCATAAATAATTCTTCTAAAGATTTATTTTCTTTTAATTTCTTTTTCATATCATCATATTTTCCAACAAACAACAATTTTCCCTTATCTATAATACCAATTCTATCACATAATTTTTCAGCTACATCTAAAATGTGTGTTGAAAAGAAAACAGTATTTCCTTTTTTTGCATGCTCTCTCATCAATTCCTTTAAGTAAAACACTGATTTTGGGTCAAGACCTGTCATTGGTTCATCTAATAACCAGTTTTTAGGATTGTGTAATAAAGTTCCTACAATCAATAATTTTTGTTTCATTCCATGAGAATAACTTTCTATCTTATTATTTAAAACATCAAAAATTTCAAATTTTTCACAATATTTTTTTATTTTTTCTATTCTATCATCAGTTGGAACTTCATATACATCTGCAATAAAATTTAAATATTCTATTCCTTTCAATTTTAAAAAAACTTCTGGATTATCTGGAACCAGCCCCATTAATTTTTTTGCCTCCAGCGGTTCCTTTTGAATACTTTTTTTATCTATTAAAATATCTCCCTCATCTATTTCAAGAATTCCTGTTATCATTTCTATAGTTGTTGTCTTTCCAGCTCCATTTGGCCCTAAAAAGCCAAAAATTTCACCATCTTCTATTTTTAAATTTAAATTATCAATAACCTTCATATTCTTTTTATACATTTTGGATACATTATTTATTTCTATCATAATTTTCCCTCCACAATAGTATTATAAAACAAAAGAGGTTGTCTTTCAACCCCTTTTATTCTATAACAAATGACATTTCAAAATCAAAATTATCATTTAATTGCATTATTATATTTATATCCTTTTCCTCTGAATTTTCTTGCACTAAACTTGTTAATTGTACAGTACAAACATAAACATTATTTCCCTTTTGTTCTATATTTTTAAATTCAAATTTATTATAATCATAAAAATTATTTTTTATGAAATTTTCAAAAATATCTTGGCTAGAAAAATAATTATTTTTAAATCCTTCTGATATACACTTATAAGAATTCATATAATCATGTCTATTTATCATTTGAATAAATCTGTCAATATTCATTTTTACTTTTTCCTGACTATCTGATTTTTCATATGTTTGCTTAAATTTATCAGTTAAAATTGTATAATTGTCTAATTTAAAATCAAATTGCATTGGCAAGTTTTCATCAAATATATATACATTATCATATTGATCTTTACATACAATTTCTGTAAAATCTGTTTCATAGTTTACCAAATATTTTGTCATTTTCAAACCTTGAATTTCATCAATACTATCTGAAATATATTTTAAGAAATTTTCTTCACTTTCAAATCTTTTTGCTTTATATTCATCACTCATATAATCATATAAAATTTCTGGTCTTGCTAATGCTAATTTCTTAAAAAATATCAAATATTCTTGAGCTTCATTCTCATTATCATAAATATCATCAACATATTCATTATAATCATTAGTTTTTATTTCATTATTATCATTATTCAATTTAATATCATCAATACTATTTGGATTATTCAAAATTGGCTCTATTGAAAAAGTTTTATTAATTGTATCAACATTTACAATAATATAAAATTCATCTAAAACTTCACCATTATAATCTAAACAAAGTCCATAAGCTTTATATTGATCTACATTATCATTAATAATCTTTTTCATTTTTAAAGTAACAATATTATATTGTTCTTGAAAAGTTTTTATATATTGATATAAATTAGATTCATTAATATTATTGCTTTTTATATATTCTGAACTCAATATATCTAATCTTATTTGTTTAATACTTTTATCATCAATTTTTTCATATTCACCATTTTCATTTCTATTATAAAAACCAAAGTAATTGTCACTCATAATATTATAATATTTTTGGATACAATTTTCTACATTTTTAAATTTAGAAAAATCTTTTTCATCCTCTTCTTGATTTGTAACTTCTATAATTTCTCCAACATCTCCAATTGCATTTTCATCCTCGGTTTTATTATTTAATTTTAATAAACCAATTAATAATAAAAGTATAATCACAATAATAATAATTAATATTATAATATATTTTTTTAATTTTTTCATTCAATCTACCTTTCTTTATTTTGTAACAAATCTATAAACATAAGTATACACGCTAGGCTTATCATTATAAACACTAATTTGAGAAGCTGGATTTTTTGCATATATTCCTTTACATCCATGTGCAGCAACATATATTCCATTTCCTATATATATCGTAACATGTCCACTTCTCCATAATACATCTCCTGGTTGTAATTTAACACTTGATGTAGGACCTACCATATATTTAGTACCATAGTTACTTGTAGTATTAGGTGTTACAATTCCAAAAAACTTATAATATAATCTAGCAACTAAACTTGAACAATCATATTGAAATTCTCCATATCTATTCGATTGACTATATGTGTATCTATTATCATTAGCAATTCTTTGAGCTTCCTTCAATAATGCTTCCATTTTAGTTTTATTATCACCTGTTAATTTTACATCAACATTTTCTGGTGCTGTTTTTCCATGATATTTATTATATAATTCTTTTGCATATTTTAATCTATTACCCATTTCAGGTTTTCCTGCTTTTTCATATTCATCTTCAAAATAATAACAAGCATCATCCACACTTTTTGCTACCTTCCATTTTGTACAAGATGCTTCTTTTATACTTTTTAATAAATACCCAATTTGTGCATCTTCATCATCAATTCCTACTCCTTGAGATTTTGTATAATTATATAATCCTTGTTTAAGACTTGACCATGTCCATTGAGCTAATCCATATCCAACATTATCATTTATAAAATTTTTATAAGTACCATTATTAACAGCTTTAGTATATGATTCATCTGTCATTCCTAAAGATTTTTCATAAGAATTTTGCATATTATTTGCTTTAAATCCTGATTCTTGTTTAAAGTTTCCCATAGCACCTGCTGCAGAATATTCAGAATATCCAGCACCTATCAACGCATACCATACCTTTTCTTCAAATGAATTACCATATATAGTAGTAGAATCTTCAAATGCATCATTTCCATATTCATCAAAATTATAATCCGTAACACCATAATCGTTTCCTGTAACTTTATACAATAGAAATTTTGTCAAATCCACCATATTAGTAGTATCTGGATTATCCTCTAATAATTCAAATAACCAACTTGTAATTTCACTAGTAATTTTTCTTCTTGCATCTGCATGTTTTTCATCACATAATATAGTAACAAAATTATTTTGTCCTGTACCATTTTTTATTTCTTCATCAGTCTTTTTTTCAACCTTTGGTTCATTTACAGGTGTATCCGCAACATATGTCTGTGTAGTTATTACTGTTTCATCTTCCTCTTTTCCATCAACATCTCGTTTGAAATAGGATGCACTACAAAAAATTATCCTTGCTGAACCCGAAGAAGAACCAGAATCCAACGATGTTACAGTTGAACCAGATAACTGACTAACTAGACTAGATAATTTATCTTTAAATTTATCGTAATGCGGCAAATCCTTACCTGAAGATGATGTTTTAGGATTTCCATCTTCTTCCACATAATCAGTATCATTTATATCCCTTTTGTTAACATCTTTACTAACATTAGATGGTCCCAGATTATAATTTTTACTATAATTAACAATCCATACATCCGCTTTAGTAACATCTACAACAGGAGTATTATTTTTATATGTTGTTACATGTGTTGTTTTATATTCAGTATCATCTTTCCATTCATTTGCTGGTTTCCAACTATCACTCTTAGTATTTGCTCCATTTGATGCTGTTGCAGAAACATTTACTTTTCTTTCTCTTTTATAAGTTTTTACATTTGTATTAACTGTAGTTGTCACATTATCATATACTGAAATAATAATTTCACTTTGATCTACCAAATCAGCTAGTTCTAAACCAACATCTTTATCATCTCCAATTACTATCAAAGACCATAAATATTGGAAAGGCATAGTATATTTACTAACAACACTCTTATAATTTATAGATTTTGAATATATTTCATATTCTGTTTTACTATAACTTCCTGACCCAGTAGAATTAGAAGAAGATAATGTATCTGAATAATCACTCAATTTCATATCTGGGTCATTAGTTGTTAACGTTTCAGTAGTTTCATCAACTACACCAACTAAAACATTATCACTTTCATCAACTGTAAAATAATTTATTACATCGGTATTCTTATCTGTTATATATTTATTAAAAGTATCCAAATTAATATATTTTAATTTAATACTTGTCCCATCAGATTTATGTCTTTCAAATTCAATCGTTCCATTTAATTCCACATCTTTATCTAATTTGGGGTACTGTGTAATAATTTCGGCATTCATTAATTTTTCTAATTCATCAACAGTATCTATGTAATTTTCAACCGTACTCCCAGCTTCAGACATCTTATCCCATACAATTTGAGCCATTTCTTTTGATGTTTTTTCCTCTTCCACCTCTTTACCAGTTTTCTCATCTTTATGTTTATATACAAAAATTAATCCATTCTCAGTAAATTTAACACTTTTGGTATATGTTGATGCAGCATAAGGTGTACTTGACATATCTCCCTCTTTATAAGTCCCATCATCCAATGTAATATAATATATAAAAGCAACTAACAATATTAGAAAAATAACAATAATTAAAGCTGATATTATTCTTTTACGATATTTATATAAAAAACTACGAACTTTTTCCACATTATCATCTCCTTCTACTATTACGTCTACTTTTAAATATTAATTCTAAACTCATTAAATTGATATTCCTCTTTGTTTTCTAAATTTTTATACTCATCATAATTTAATACCATTTTAGAAAATACTAAACTACTAATTTTTCTACTAGAACTATATGAATTAGTAAATTTAATTTTCAAATCATTCGTAAATTTACTTTTTACCATTAATCTATTTGCAATAATCTCATTACTATAAAAATAATATTTCATATCTCTACTATCTAATAAATAAACTGATTTTGTATCATTATTTGTATCTAACAAAATAGAATTATCTGAATTATTTTGTATACTTAAATTATATATCTCATAATCCATATATGTATCTATACTTTTTATAGTCACCTTAACATTATTTTCTTCAGTTACCTCTTTAGGCATTTTTCTTTCTATGTAACTATTAATATTTAACTTATTTTCATTATTATTTTGTACAATAGTTATATAATCTTGTTTTGTTTCATTTGTATTCAAATTCCCTGTTGATAATATATCTCCTGTAAATCTAACTTGATATGTACTTCCAATCCAATTTTCTACAGTATATGTTTTATATTCATTAAAAAGATTTTTATAGTAATTATTATAAAAATCATCTATTGTTGGAAACATCTCCTCTTTACATTCTTCTGATAACATTTCATAAGCAGAATTTAAATCTTTATTATTACAATATTTTATAAATTCGTCTATTAATTCTGTTTCACTATTTAGTTGAGTACCTGATACATTTTGCCCTGAAATAAGAGATTTTTCAGAAACAACATCTTTATTAATCTCCGTATTTTCTATTAATGCATTCTGTTTATCTTCTTTAGCAATTTTCATTCTAGAAAAATAATTTAATAATTGAATTATACCAAGAATGAAGACTATAATTAGTATAATAATTAATATCCTTCTTCTATTCTGGTTATAAAATCTAATCAATCTATACATAATTATAGTCCTCCTAATTACTTATTATATTTTATTTTATTGTAATTATCAACTTTATTCATTACACTATCTGCCATTTTATCTCCACTATAATTTTTCCATTTATCTTTTTTGTTAAATTCAGATGAAAATGTCTTATGCCATTCATCTTTTTTCTTTGATGTCATTTTTGTAGTATCTTCCCCTATTCTAGATGCATATTTTTTTACAGCAATTCCTTCATTTATATCCTTAATCTGATGATTATCCCTCATATCCAAAATTGTAGTAATATCTTTCATATCAGTTACACCATTATTTAATAATTGTGGTATATCGCTTTTCATTATTTCTTTAGCCTTCTTATTTCCATATTTACGTTCCAATTCAAATCTATTTTTTTCATTTTTTTGATACTCTTTAATATATTTATCTTGTTTCAATTTTTCATAATCTTCATCATTTTTAAATCCAGCTCTCTCCGTAGCATCTTGCAATTCATCAGGTGTTAAAACAACATCTGCTTTTTTCTTTGCACCTTCAGTCATTCTATAGCCTCCCATTGCTGCAGCTCCTGTATACTGTACGGCCTTAGATAAATCTCCAGATGTAATTCCTGCCGCCAACCCCATTGATCCCGCAACAGCTGCACCAGCCGCACCAGCCACCAAATTTGTAGCAGTTCTGATAGGATGCATATTTTTTATACTTCCCTTTATCTGTCTTCTAACTCCTCTTCCATAATACCTTGCTGCAGGTAAAGCACCACTAACTCCTGCACTTACCATTCTAGGTATCGCCTTTCCTACATTTCCAACAGCATGAGTTATTCTCCTTATTCCTCTAGGTCTATCATATTGACTATTATTATCATTAATACTATTAAAATCAATTAAGTCATCATTATTATTCAATAAATTCTCATTATTATTACTATTATTAGAATAATCTCCTTCTTTGGCTACATTATTTGGAAGATATATTCCATTCTGTAAAGTAAAATTATCTCCTACAATAGGAAAATCAGCACTAGAATTTTGTGGTTCTTCATTAGCTGAAGTAGTATTATTATTAGCAGAAAGAACATTTTGATTATCTTCTAGTTTATCTGCTTGATTCATTTGTTTATCTGCTTGATTTGTTTGTTTATCTGCTTGATTCGTTTGTTTAAATTCATTCATATCATCTGAATTACTGAATATAGCAGCATCTTTATCAAATTGTGAATTAATTCTTGGTGGCTTTGCACCTTCTTCTACACCTCCACTATTTTTTCCAGATAAACGCTTTTCTGGTGGTTTTGGTGGTCTACCAAACAATTTATTTACAGCTGACATTGTAATTGCAGCACCTGCTGGTCCTGCAAGTAATCCTGGAGTTTGAGCTTTTTCAAATCCAAAAAACTTACGCAATAATTTTTCAGCTGGTATCATAAACCCTAACGCAACCAAACTATAAATTATATTAGTAGATGCTAATTCATATGCAGATGAAACTAATACAGTATATAATAACAAATGCATTGGCTGTATTAATAAATTAAATATATATTCTCTAAACCACATATTAAAGGCTTGAGCTTTTCCATCATTCATTTTATCTAAAGGATAAGTCATTGCTACCAATGGGGCAATAAGTGTCAAAAAGGCCATATACAATACCCTTTTTAAATATGTTACAATAAAATATAACGTAAATAAAACTAGTACAACAAAAATAAGTGCATATCCAGCATATGATGTATTATCATTTTTAGCCATTTGTGCCTCTAATCTAGCATATCCCAAAGAATTTGTTGGCCATGTAATAAATGTTTTTCCATCAACATCATCTTTTTTATAACTATATCCTAATTTATCCAACCTTTTACTAACCTTACCATCTTTATCTTCTATAAAAGCCGTATATCCACTTGCCTTTTTAGTAGATGTTACTAATTCAGTTACTTTTCCAACAAATAAATTTGCAAATGACATTATATATTGCATAACAAATAACAAACAAATAGCAACTACCCAGTCCATTAGCATTTGCTTATACTTTGCCTTATCATTAGATGTACTAGATATAAGTATTCTAATACCAACATAAACTAATATTGACAATAAAGCAACAACTGCAATATCTCTCAAGATTGTATACCAACTTGATATAGTTTCACGCAACTGTTTTGCTGTTGATTGTAAATATTTTACTGAACCATCTGAATTTTTTACAGCATTTCCATCTTTATCTCTTAATGGCTCATCTTCTTTAGGGTTAAAAAAGTCAACATCAAACATCAAAATTTTATTTTCGAATATTTTATCAGGTGAAATTTGATATACAGGTATATCTATAACATCTGGTAAAACATTTGCATTAAAAGCAACCGCAGCACAAATTCCAGCACCCGCTGAAACAACAAGTACAGTACCAGCACTTACAGTTGCAATTGTAACCCCTATAGACGCAAGGGCAGCTACAAAAGCACCACAAGTAACAACACACAATACTGCCGCTCCTGCTGCCGCAACAACCCCTACAGCAATAGCCAAAATTTTTGATACAACACTATTAACTAAATCAACAGATATTGTAGTATCTGTTTGATCATACATTACAGTATGAGCTATATTCATTATTCCATCACCGGTAAAAACTAATAAATCAGCAACTGGATTTAATAATTTTCCACCTTTGGTATTATCCTTAGCTTTAGATTCTCCCGCTAAAGAAAAACTCGTTACAATCAAAATTATTATCAGTATTATTAATTTTTTAAATACTCCAATATTTTTACTTTCAAAAATTTTTGTTTTCATAAAGTTTAAACCTCCCGACTTTCTTTATGCATTGTTTCTTTTTGCAATATCATTTAAGTTTGTATCAACAAACTCAAATTCTTTTCTAGTTGGCATTATTTTCAATATTGCCGAATCAGCACCAACTTTTAATAACCCCTCACCCTTTTGACAAGTTACCAAAAAGTTAGCTTCACCTTCTGAAAGTTTAAACACCTCTTTTAAGTATTGTATTTCAGATTTATCTTGTGCTAAAAATAATTTTGTATCTGAAGAAGTAAGAACTGCTTGAGCCTCTGGTTTCTCATAAAAATCTTGAAATCTTTGAGAAACAATTGCAAGTGAAACATTTCTTTTTCTTGCACGCCTTGCCATTTTATTTAAGAAGTCTACAGCCTCCGGATATGGTAATAACATCCAAGCTTCATCAACTAAAACTCTCTTTTGTGTAGCTTTTTTTCTATCTTCACTATTTTTCTTAACAAATTTTTCCCAAATCCAAGAAAGTAAAATTTGCTGTGCAAGTGGTCTTGCAAACCTTTCTTCCAATTGAGAAATATCCAAATTTATAAATGGCGCCCCATCTAACAATTCAAATGTAGATTGTCCATCAAAATAAGCCATTTGTCCATCATATTCTCTTATGTATTGTTTCATAACCTTTAATAAATAACTATAATGATATTGATAATCTGAATTTGTATTTTCCCTAGCTTTTCCTTGAATTCTTCTATACCAAGAACCAATTGTTGGCATATCTTTTTTCTCTTTCTTAAAAATATCACCTTGCATTATTCCAGAAGAAGTCTTATATAAACTTTCAGGATTACTATTTATACCAAGCGCAGCGTATTCTTCTGCAACAGACTCTGCAATTATTTGTTTTGTAAGTTCATTAACTTCATCAGAACGTGTACTACCTCTTGCCATTGTAAGTAAAGCCTGAGTAACATCCTCAACTTTATTTTCTATATTTAATGTAATTCTTTCTTTACCTGTTATTTCATCTTTTACTATTTCTGTTTCAACATCAAATAGATTAATAACTGTTTGTGATGTTGGACTAATTACAACATTTATTCCACCTAAGCTTTCAGCAACTATTGTATACTCACCTTCAGCATCTAATGCTAAACTTTCTATTCCCATTAAAACAGATGACCTTGAAATCAAAGTTTTCATTGTAACAGATTTACCAGCACCAGATTTAGCAAATATAACCATATTATAATTTGAAAGTGATGAATGAAAATTATCAAACAAAATTGGTGTTCCTGTTTGTTTATTAAATCCTAATGGTACACCTGTTGAATGCCCAACCTCTGATGTTGTAAATGGGAATACTGTTCCCATTGAATTTCTATCAAATGTATGTGTTTTATTAATTTTATCATTCATAAAAGGTAAATTTGATTTAAATGCATCTTCTTGCATTCCCCATGCCGTTTTTACTCCTACCAAAGTTTTTGACATTTCAGAAGATAATAGTTTTGTATATCTATCCAAATCCTCTAAACTATATGCAAAAACAGTAGATATAATTGAAGCCTCAAATAATTTGTTAAAACCTGCTGCAATTTCATCTCTTAGTTGTTCTGCCTCCAATCTCTTTTGTGTAATTGTACTTTCTCTATTTATATTTCCTTTATCAGCTGCAACAATTCTTTCTGTTTCCAATTCATTTATAACCCTATTTAAATCATTTTGAGATTTATCTTCTTTTATTGGATTAATATATATAGATACATTTATATCTCCAAACATATACATATCCCTAAACAATTCAGGAAATGTACACATTCTAGGAAGAGATGATACAAAAAAACTTCTTGCAAACCTTGTAGTATCTGAAATTATTTCTAGATGATCTATATGTGATGCATCTATGCCTGAAGGTGCAATCAATTCTTTTATAGTCTTTTTTCTTAAAATATTTGTATTTTCATCTGTATATTCTCTAAATTGTTCTTGTAGATTTTCTTCTTCTTGTTGTTGTTTTTTCTTCTTTGACATCTTTATCTCCTCCTTCTTTTTCTTTTGTTTTTGATTTCTTTTTACTATCTTCTTTTATTTTATTTACAGCCTCTTCCGCAATATCTCCACCTATTGACATTTTATTTTCCTCTATAATTGCCATAGCCATTTGATCTATTAAATCATTTAATTCAGCTTCTTTACGTTTTGTTCTTCTTTGCTTTTCACTTTCTTCTACAACATCATATATAGTCTCATTTGCTTTCTTTATTGCTTCCTGTTCTATTTTAATATCAAGTTCTTTCATTCTTTTATCTAATACATCTGGTGCTGTTGAATATAAATCTTCATATCCTGAATTTAAGGCCTTTTTTAAATCATACTTTTCAGACTCATCTCTATTATAAGCAACATACAATAACTCTGCCAATTCAATAGAATCAAGAATTTTACTATTTATACCACAAACAGCTAATGAATTAATTATTGTTTGTGATTTTGTATATAATTCTGAAAAAGCTAAATTTGCAATCTCATCTTTACCATAATTTGAATTTGACGCTTCTTCTGGATAGTATGAAATAATAATATAATAATGTTTACTTAAAATATTTCTATTTAAACTCATTCTTTCTGTGTTATTTATAATATCAACACCATATTCATACAAATTTCTTTGTCTTGTTAGTTCATATTTTTCTTTATCCAATTCTTTAGCTGTATATTTGCCTGAACGAGCCTTTTGATTATATTCCATTTGTTTATTAACATATTGCTTTGATATTTCATCTACTCTCTCTTTATAATTATTTATACTACTACCTAAATTTACAGTTCTTGTTTGTACATAAATTTGTATTGGATATCTTAAAGTATTTAAAAATTGAATAAATCCTTGTTCAACACTGTTTTTTTCAAGTCCAGACATTAAATCATAGTTAACACCTTGACAACCTAATACCATCAAAAATCTTTTACCATTTTTTTGAACAATCATATTATCTTCAATCTTATCAAAATCCATAAATTTAAATATGGACTCTTTATTATAACTTTGTACTGTTGATACTGATTTGGTTTTTATTTCTTTATTATTATTTTTTTCCTTTTTTTCTTTAGGTTTCCTAGCTTTAAATTTTAATACAATAAAAATCAAACATAGTATAACAAGTACTCCAATCATAATTCCTAAAACAATTGTTAATAATTTTATTAATTCATTATTATTCATCTTTTGTTTCCTCCTCCGGTTTATAAACATATATTTTATTACCACTCTTTTTAAATTTAATCCATCTTAAAATAACATCATCAATATTCTCTCCACCTGTTTTCTTAGTAATTTCCATTGTCTTTATTTCTGGAACTTTTAATGTTCCAATACAAAAACCAATTGAAGCACAAAGAACAGTTATTAATAAACCTACCATTGATAATCCTAATATTTTAAAAATAAGATAAAATATTAATCCTACTCCTGCCCCAATACATGTAAATATTAATCCTTTAGTAGAGAATATATATAATATTCTTCCCTCTCCTCTGTAATTTCTTGGTATTTCATAAGATTGCATTTTCTTTTTTCCTCCGTATTCATTATTATAATTTTACAATATATATTATACCATAAACTTGTGGATAATTGTACAGTTTTTATCAAAAAAAGTGGAAATTTAATAGAATTGTAACATTTTTGTAATACGAATTTTTGAATAAAATTTGATTTTTATTTAGGGAAATAAGATAAAAAGAAAAAAGTAGAAAATTTCTAAAATTCTCTACTTTTATATGTAAAATTATTTTGTAATACTATTAGCAAAACTGTATACCATAGATGCTATATTTGAAGCTGCAAATATTAATACAGCACCAACTAAATATGGTATCATTGTTTTCTTATATTCAGCTTTTTCCTCTGCACTACCCATCATATATTTAATACCTAATACAACTAATATAAGAACTGAAACAATTGAACCAATTGCTTGAACCATACCAATTATTTTATTTCCAACATTTTTAAAATCACTAACTGTATCTCCTTTTAAACTTCCTGGATCAGTAGCAACAGCAAAAACTGTTGAAAACATTGAAATAATCATAACTACTAATAATAAAGTTGCTATTACTTTAATTGACTTATTCATATTTTTTCCTCCTTTATTTTTATATATAATAACTTCTTATCTTTAATAAGAAACATTAATAACTACATTTTATTTAAGAAAATAACTAATACTTTCCATATTCCAAAAGCTCCATATGCAACCCCAGCTCCTATTGCCCATACTACTAAAGCTTGTTTTACTTCAGCCTTTTCTTCAACACCAGACATCATAAACTTTATTCCCAATGTTATGCCTACAACCGCCACAACAACAAAAGAAATTAATAACAAAGTATTATAAACACTACTTGATGTCGATTGCAAAGATTTTTTTTGGTCACCTGACATTTCTACATTTGCTTTATCTAAAAAAGTTTTTCCACCAGATATAGCATCTGTTAACATTGTATCAGCATATACTTTTGGATTATTTATAAAAAATAAAATCATTATAAAAATTAATAAAAAACTTAATATCTTTTTCATTTCTACCTTCTATCTATATTTTATGAATTAACGGCATTATATATCATTGCAGAAATATTACTTATAGCAAAAACTAAAATTGCACCTATAACATAATATATCATCCACTGTTTATAATCAGCCTTTTCTTCTGCACTACCTAAAGCAAATTTTATCCCTAATAACACTAGTGCTAATACAGATACAATACTTCCAATTGCTTGAAAAGCACCTATTACCTTATTTGCCATCATCATAGAACTTGAACTTAAACTTTCTGATAATTCATCTGGTTCATAATCATCTGGGTTGATAGAAGCTTTACTAGAAGTTGATGGACCATCTGGATTTCCCTTATCATCTGCTCGTCTTGCATAAGTACTATTAAATATATTACAAAACAAAAAAGCAATAACCAAAACTATAAATATTTTTTTTATTTTATGCACTAAAATATCCTCCTTTTTTGCCTTATACTATATATTATAAACTATTATTCTATTTTTTTCAACTTTTTTTGATATTTTTCTCAAATTATACAAAAAAAACGACAAAACAAAAATGTTTTTATCGTCTTTTTTTATTTTTTTATCTGGCGGAGATGAGAGGGTTCGAACCTCCGCGCCGTGTTACCGACCTAACTGTTTAGCAAACAGTCCCCTTCACCACTTGGGTACATCTCCAAATGTATAAAAAAAGATATAAAAACGTAAATCTATAAAATTATAAATTTATGGTCTTTTATATCTATAAAAAAAGTTGGCGGAGAGGGTGGGATTCGAACCCACGGTAGGCTATTAACCTACGCCAATTTTCAAGACTGGTGCCATAAACCAACTCGACCACCTCTCCATTGACTATCGCCATATCCAGCGACAGTATATATATTAGCATTTTTAAAATCATTTGTCAATAGAAATTTTTATATTTTTTCATTTTGGTAAAATTAAACATTATAATTACACATCTTTTATATTAACTAAAAAAGCAAAATGCTATAAAATTTTAAAAAACATTTTTTCATTTTTTATCGTTCTCTATACACATTTCTAGAATTAATAGCTTTTCTAATAGCCTCTGACTCTTCCTCAGATAATGTATAAGAAGAATTTCCATTCTCAACGGGTTTTGCATAAATATTAGACATTTCTCTAGAATAAATACCATTAAAAACTACACCTGAATTTTTCTCATCTAATAAAGCAACTGCAAAACTCAAATCACTTCCAGTATCTTTAAAAGCACTATATCTAACAATTCCAACCTTTTGAATACATTTTGTTAAATCATCATCTAGATTTTTACAAAAATTCATGATTTCTGCATTTTGTTTTTCTACTCTATCTACTTTATACATAAAATTGCTTAAATCTTCTTCTAAATTTTTTCCATTTCCCAATTTTTGCATAAATTTTCTATATTTTTCTTTCAATTTTATATTACTTATCAATAAAATTATAAATCCTATTAATAACATAATAACTATTACACTTAAAAATAACAAATAATTATCTGTTCTTAAAAAATCAATTAATTCCTGCATTTAATCAACCTTCTTACTTCATTAAATTTAATATTCTTTCCAAATCATCATTTGAAGCATACTCAATTATAATCTTTCCCTTTTTCTTTCCAGGAGCCATTTTAACTTTTGTTCCAAAAAATCCTTGAAATGTATTTTCTATATCTTTATATAAAATATTCATTCTTTTTAATTCCTCTTTTGAAACTTCCTTTTTATTTATTCTCTTATTTGTTTCTTCAAGTTCCTTAACAGGTGCTCCTCTTTCAATAATATCTACAGCTGTTAAGTATTGTTTTTCTGGGTCTGTAATAGATAATAATGCTTTACAATGAGCTTCAGTTATTTTACCTTGTTTTGCAAATTCCAAAACTCTAGGCTCCAAATTTAGAACTCTTACTGAATTTGCTATAGCACTTCTACTTTTTCCTAATTTTTTGGCAACTTCTTCTTGAGTTAATCCATAAGCTTGCATTAAATTTTTAATTCCTAAAGCTTTTTCAAATGGATTTAAATCCTCTCTTTGTATATTTTCTATCAATGCAATCTCATTATTTTTTCTTTCATCATCTTCTCTTACTATTGCCGGTATTTCTTCCAAACCTGCTAATTTACAAGCTCTCCATCTTCTTTCTCCCGCAATTATACTATAATACCCATCTTTTTCTGTTACAATTATAGGTTGTATTAATCCATATTCTTTTATAGATTCTGCAAGTTCTTCAAGTGCTTCCTGATTAAAATTTTTTCTTGGTTGTTCTCTATTTGGTTCTACTTCTGTAATTTTTAAATTTTTTAGTACATCATCTTCTTTAACTTGTTCTTCTTCAGGTGTTGGACCAAATAAAGCATCTAAACCTTTTCCTAATCCTGTTTTCTTAGGCATCTCTATCACTTTCCCTTCTTTTGAATTTTTATTATTTATTTTCCGCATTATTAATTTTCAAAAATTCTTTTGTGAATTTTTCATAGCTTTTTGCTCCTTTAGAGCGTGGATCATACTCTGTTATTGGCATTCCATAACTTGGTGCTTCACTTAATCTTACATTTCTAGGTATAACAGTTTTATAGACCTTATCACCAAAATATTTCTTAACCTCTTTTACAACTTGATTAGATAAATTAGTTCTAGCATCATACATAGTAAGAAGAGCACCCTCTACTTCTAAATTTTTATTTAGGTGTTTTTTTACTAAATTTATAGTATTTATCAATTGTCCCAAACCTTCTAACGCATAATATTCACATTGTACAGGTATCAAAACACTATCTGATGCTGTAAAAGCATTTAATGTAATCAATCCCAAAGATGGAGGACAATCAATTATAATATAATCAAAACTATTTTTAACATCTGCTAACTTTTCTTTTAATCTTTGTTCTCTTGACATCATTGAAACTAATTCTACTTCTGCTCCTGCCAAATTTATATCTGATGGACATACCAATAAATTTTTAATAATTGTTTTTTCTACTGCTTGTTCCATTTCAACATCTGTTGCTAAGATATCATATGTTGAAAATTCTACATCTTTTTCAGCTCCCACACCACTTGTTGCATTTCCTTGTGGATCCGCATCTATTAATAGAACTTTTTTCCCTCTTTTTGCAAGCATTGTACTTAAATTTATTGTTGTTGTTGTCTTTCCAACTCCCCCTTTTTGATTTGCTACTGATATTATTTTTCCCACAATTTTTGCCTCCATTCATTTTTGTAAACATTTACTTATTAATTTCTTTTATTACTATATTTATAATATACAAATATTAACAAAAAGTCAATATTTTTATCATGTTTTTTTATTATTTTTTACTACTATAGTTACAATTCACAACCTTAGAAATTTTTGTGTGTAAGTTGCCACCTTAAGGATTATATATTTGATATTATATCCTGTTCATTACGTTCAAAAAGGAAATCTAAAATACAAAAAAAACCACTATACAAAAATATAATGGCTTTCAAAACTATTTTATTGGTTCCTTTGCTGGAACTCCCGCCTTTCTAGGAAACCTACTAGGCGTATTCTTAATCTTATCAACAACAATAACATTTCTACAAATATCAGAATCAGGCAACATAAACTCATCTACACAAGATATTTTTCCACCAAGAACATTTATAGCCCCTTTTCCTAAACTCAACTCTTCCTCAACATTACTTCCCTTCATACAAATACATTTACCAGTAACCTTACAAATAGGTAACAAATATTCTGAAAGAACAGAAAGATTAGCAACAGCTCTTGCTGTAACATAATCAAATTTTTCTCTGTATTTTTTATCCTTTCCAAAATCCTCTATTCTACTATGTACTGTGTCAATATCTTTCAAATTCAACTTTAATATAACTTCATTTAAAAAATTTATTCTCTTATTTAAAGAATCAACCAGTATTATTTTTAAATCTGGTCTTAATATTTTTAAAGGTATACCAGGAAAACCAGCTCCAGTTCCAACATCAGCAAGTGTCCTATTTTCTTTAAGATATTTATTTATTGTTAAAGAATCTATAAAATGTTTTAATATAACATCTTTTGGTTCTGTAATAGCTGTTAAATTTATCTTCTCATTCCATTCCAATAATAAATTCATATATTCATAAAATTTATTTAATTGTTCTTCAGTAAACTTTATGTTTATTTTTTTACCATATTCTATCATTAATCTTTCAAACTCTTCTATATTCATATCTTCTCCTTTTAAAAGTATATAATTTATAACATATACATATAAATTTGATATAATTTAATATTTATATGTAAATAAAAATCAAATGACTATTTATTAGCATTTTTATTAACTTGCAAATAAATCAAAAGCACAGAAATATCAGCAGGTGAAACCCCTGAAATTCTAGAAGCCTGGCCAATAGAACGAGGTCTAAACTTATCAAGTTTTTGTCTAGCTTCCAAACACAAACCATTTATTGAACTATAATCAATATCCTCAGGCAACAACTTAGTTTCCATCTTTTTAAACTTTTCAACTTGTTCTTCTTGCATTTTAATATAACCCTCATATTTAACCTGAATTTCAACCTCTTCCTTCTCTTGTAAAGTCAATTCTGGTCTATCAGGATCAATTGAAGCTAATTTATCATAATCCAATTCCGTCCTTTTTAAAAGTTCATTCATCTTTGTACCTGTTGTAAGAGGTGATGTTCCACAATTTATCAACAAATCATTTACCTCTTTTGTAGGTTTAACAATAGTATTTTTTAATCTTTTTATTTCTTTTTCAATATTTGCTTTTTTTCTTAAAAACTTTTGATATCTTTCCTCAGAAATTAAACCTACATCATGTCCAATTTCAGTTAATCTTAAATCTGCATTGTCTTGTCTTAAAAGAAGTCTATATTCAGCCCTAGAAGTCATCATTCTATATGGTTCATTTGTTCCTTTAGTAACAATATCATCAATTAAAACTCCTATATAGCCTTGCGTTCTATCTAATATTACAGGTTCTTTTCCCTTTATTTTTTGTGCTGCATTTATTCCAGCTATTAATCCTTGACACGCAGCCTCTTCATATCCAGAAGTTCCATTTGTTTGACCAGCCATAAATAGTCCATCAATCCCTTTATATTCTAAAGAAAGTTTTAAATTTGAAGGATCTATACAATCATATTCAATAGCATACGCAGACCTTGTAAATTCAGCTTTTTCAAGTCCTGGAATAGTATGATATAATGCTATTTGCACATCTTCAGGTAAAGAAGAGCTTAACCCCTGGATATACATCTCATCAGTATCTAAACCAACAGGTTCAACAAATGCTTGATGTCTAGGCTTATCACTAAATCTAACAACTTTATCTTCTATTGATGGACAATATCTTGGGCCTGTTCCCTTTATCTCCCCTGCATATAATGGTGACCTATTTAAATTATCTCTGATTATTTGATGTGTTTTTTCATTTGTGTATGTTAAATAACAATCAACTTGCTTTAAATCTTTAATTTCATCTTCAAAAGAAAATGGAACTATATTTTCATCACCTTTTTGAACTTCCATCTTAGAAAAGTCAATACTTCTCTTATTTATTCTTGCAGGTGTTCCAGTCTTAAATCTTACTAAATCAACACCTATCCTTTTCAAAGAATCAGACAATTTATTTGCTGCAGCAACTCCGTCTGGTCCACTTTCTTGCGAGAATTCTCCCATAAATATTTTACCTTTTAAATATGTTCCTGTAGCAACTATAACAGCCTTTACACCATATATTGCACCAACTGCAGTTTCTATCCCCACTACCTTGCCATTTTCAACTTTGATATCCACAATTTCTCCCTGTTTTAAAAATAGATTTTCTTGTTTTTCCAAAGTATGTTTCATTTCAGCATGATATCTTTTTCTATCTGCTTGTGCTCTTAAAGAATGTACTGCTGGTCCCTTAGATGTGTTAAGCATCTTTATTTGGATCATAGTTTTATCTATATTTTTTCCCATTTCTCCACCAAGTGCATCAATTTCTCTTACTAGATGTCCTTTTGAACTTCCTCCTATATGTGGATTACATGGCATATTTGCCACTGCTTCCAAACTAATAGAAAACACCAATGTCTTCATACCTAATCTTGCTGCTGCAAGTCCAGCTTCACAACCTGCATGTCCTGCTCCAATTACTGCTATATCATAATCTCCTGCATAATAACTCATTTTTTTCTCCTTTCCATGAGAAACAGAAAACAGTGTTTATTTTATATTGTTACCAACATTTACCTATTCGTTCATAATATCGTTTGTTGAATTTTGTCGAACGAGTTTATTTCCGTAGCTTTGTTGTTTTTCGTATATATTTACATTTTAGTTCTTTCAGGTCTATTTCACGCATTAATTTTATGTTTACCGTAATATTTGTTCGCCCAAAAATCTAATTTTTATTTGATTTATATATACTTTGAATATATTTTTTAACTTATATATTATTTTTAAATTAAACCGTATATTTCTGTTTTTTCTATTTTTTTAATCTTAATTTTTTTATTTTAATATTTTGTCAATATTTTTCTGTTTATTTTCGTCATATTAGTGTTTTATACTTTTTTATATAAAATTATACTATTTTTAGTATTAAATTGTCTTATTTTGGATTCTCATCGCAATTTATATAATTATTTTCCTAAACAGAATTTAGAAAATATTTCATTTATAATATCGTCTGTCACAATTTCTCCTGTTATATTTTCTAAATCTTCCAAAATATCTTTTACAAAAATTGCAATTATATCTATTGGCATATTTTTTTCAACTGTATCTTTTGCTTTTTTCACATTTCCAATTGCTTTTGAAATTAAATTTTTATGTCTTAAATTTGTAATAATTACATCATTATCTACATTTATTTCCTCTAAACTAAACATTTTTGAAATTAATGAATATAATTTTTCTAATCCATCACCATTTAATGCCGAAATTTTTATTATATTTTCCGTAATATCTTCAAATATATTATCATTTTCATTTAAAACACTATTCAAATCTGCCTTATTTAACAATATAATTGACTTTTTGTTTTTAATAATATTTAATATTTCTATATCTTCTTTCGTTAATTCCTTAGAACCATCAAATATTGCAATTACAAGGTCCGCATCATTTGCTATTTCTTTTGATTTTTTAATTCCTATCTTCTCAACTTCATCTTTTGCATCTCTAATACCCGCTGTATCTATTAGTTTTAAAGGAACTCCCTCTATATTGACAAATTCTTCAATCGTATCTCTTGTTGTACCCTCATATTCCGTAACTATTGCTCTATCTTCCTTCAAAATTGCATTAAGTAATGAAGATTTTCCAGCGTTTGGTTTTCCTATTATAGCTGTTTTTATCCCCTCTTTTATCAATTTTCCATTATCAAAGCTCTTTTCTAATGTTTCTAACTTTTTTTGAACACTTTCTAACATATTTGAAATTTGACTATTTGTTACATCTTCTACATCATATTCTGGGTAATCTATACTTACATCGACATTAACCATTACATCTAATATTTCTTGTTTTATTTCTCTTATTTTTTTAGACAAAACTCCCTCAAGCTGTTTTACTCCTGTTTTTGCTTCTTTTTCAGATTTCGCATTTATAACATCAATTACAGACTCTGCCTGTAATAAATCAATTCTTCCATTCAAAAAAGCCCTCTTTGTGAATTCGCCTGGTTCAGCTAAATTTGCACCATTTTTTAAGCACAAATCAAGTATTTTTCGTATAATTACATTACCACCATGTGTGTTTATTTCACACATATTTTCGGTTGTATAACTTTTTGGTGCTTTAAAATAAGACACCAATACTTCATCAATTATTTCATCATTTTCTACTATATGTCCATATTTTATAGTATAACCTTTAATATCTTCTACGCGTTCTTGCTTTTTAGGTACAAATATCTTATTTAAAACATCTAAGCATTTTTCTCCACTCATTCGTACAATTCCAATCCCACCAATTCCGTGGGGCCGTAGATATTGAAGCTATAACATCCATTATTTTTACCTCCATTTTTTTATTTAAAAAATCAAATTTAACGTTACAATTCAGTAAGAAATTTCCTTACTGAACTGAAATAATTTAACACTGTTTAAAATTATAATTTTTTAATATTACTACAAAAAAAGTCAAAGATAGAATTACTATTAAAAGTAAAATCCGACCTTTGACCTCTGATTTTTATATATTAAATTATTTTCTTTTTAAAGAAACAACAACTCTTCTTCTAGGTTCTTCGCCTATACTTCTTGTTTCTACCATAGTGCTATCTTGCAATTTAGTATGAATTATCTTTCTTTCATATGCTTGCATAGGCTCTAATGTAACTGATTTTTTTGTTTTTATAACTGTTTTTTCTAATTTTTCAGCTAAATCTTCTAACGATTTTTCTCTTTTTGCTTTATATCCTTCTATATCAAGGATAACTCGTACTCTATTTTCAACACCTTTACTAGCTATTGAAGATAAAATATTTTGAAATGAATATAATGTTTCACCTCTGTAACCAATTAGAAAACCTAAATCATCATTATTTATGTTTACTTTTAATCCATCCCTTGATTTTTCAACAGTATATTGTGCATTATTTTGCATTTTTTCAAAAAATTCTTTTAAAAATTCCTCTACATTTTTCTTAGCTTTTTCTTGTTCAGAACTTGATAATTCAAAATTTTTCTTTTCTTTTCTCACACTATTTTTTTCATCTCTTATAGTTAATTGTACTTTAACAACCCTAGGTGATAAAATACTAAAAAAGCTTCTTTTTTCTTCATTTTCCAATACTTTTATATCAACCATATTTTTAGAAACTTTTAATTCCTTTAAACCTTTTTCAATAGCCTCATTTGTAGTTTTTCCTTCCGCTATAATACTTTTACTCATATTAACATTCCTTTCGCTCGTTTCACTCGCTCATCGTCATCCAAAATTTTGATTTTCCACTCATAGTCATTTAAAATTTTAATCTTTTATAACTTTATCTAAAACTAATCTTTCGCCTATCATCAAAATATTATTAACTAGCCAATATAATGCAAGACCTAAAGGTGCTACAAGAGATATAGAAACAGACATAATTGGCATCATCCATGACATCATTTTATTAGATTGAGCCATAGCATCTTCCATTTCGTTTTTCTCTTCTTCTTTTTCTTCCTTGTTTTCAGTAATATCAATTACTCCATCATTTTTCTTGTCTTTGTTTTGCATTGATGTTGTTATTCTCATTGATATAAATGTTGATATTATATAAAGAATTGGTATTATATAAACTGTCCAATCCCCTAGATTTTGCTGTGGTATTTTGCTTAAATCTAATCCGCAAAAATTCATATTTAAGTTTATTTTATTTAAAGTTTCATCCTCTGGAAATTTAACTCTTAAATAGTCAATTTCTCTTATTATATCTATCTCTGAATAAGCTGAATTTACAGACATTCCCTCTTCTTTTAGTTGTTGAACATAAGTATCAATTTGAGTTTTATCTATTCTTTCCATATATGTTAATGGACATCTTACCATGTAAAATATAGATATTAACAAAATAAATTGCATAATAGAACTTAAGCATCCACTAAATGGACTCATATTTTCCTTTTTATACAAATCCATCATTTCTCTATTTAACTTTTCTGGATCATTTTTGTATTTAAATTGCAAAACTTTCATTTTTTCTTGAAGTTTTGCACTTTTTTTCATTGTCCTTTGTTGTTTTATTGATAATGGTAACATAATTATTTTGATTAATACCGTAAACAAAATAATAGCCAAACCATAGTTTCCAACAAAATTATTAATAAAATTTAATACATATCCAAAAATGTTTGCAAAAAATTGAAACATTTGCATTCCTCCTACCTATTTTAGTGGATCATACCCACCTTTTGAGAAAGGATTACATTTTAAAATTCTATGTATTCCTAAAATTGTACCTTTTAAAGCCCCATATTTTTCAATAGCTTGTTTTGTATATTCTGAACATGTAGGATAAAATTTACAATTTATATTTTTACTTTGAAACCATAAAGAAATATTATTTTGATAAAAATCAATTATTTTTAACAATATTTTTTTCATTTTTTATATTTCCTTATTTTGCATTAAATTTGCTTTACCTATAATACTATCCATATCATTTCTTATATTTTCAAAAGTTGCATTTTTAACATCTACACCTTTTTTCCATAAAAAAACGATGCTTTTACCTGATTTTATTTCTTGTTCTTTTAATTTATAATTTTCTCTAATTAGCCTTTTTATACGGTTTCTCTTAACAGCTTTTGCTGTTTTAACACTTATGGCTAGTCCCAAAAAATTATAATTTTTATTATTATCTTTTATAAAAGCATCAATTGTTTTTCCTGAATAATATTTTCCTTTTGATAAAACATGTTTAAATTCATAATTTTTTTTTAACATTTTGGTTTTTTTCATTTTTTGTACCTTCTTGCTTAACAAAAGCAAAACGAAAAAAATTAAGCACTTAATTTTTTTCTACCTTTAGCTCTTCTTGCTTTTAAGACGTTTCTGCCTGCTCTTGTTTTCATTCTTTTCATAAATCCATGTTCTTTCTTTTCTTGTCTTGTTTTTGGTTGAAATGTTCTTTTCATTTTTAGCACCTCCTACTGCTTTTATTTTATTAAACTCCATTTCTGGAAATTTCATACATAATCGTAAGTATATCGATTATACAGTAAACAATTGCTTTTTGTCAAGAGTTTTTGAAAAAAAGTAAAAAAAGGAACTATGTAAACTTTTAAATTGGATTTTTTTGTAATATTTTTGTAATAAAACAAAATTATCCACAGTTTTTTAAATGATTTTCCACAATTTAAAAATTTTTTCCACAATTCTATTGACTTCTTTATATTAATTTTGTTATTATATGAATTACAAAAAAATACGCGTTTTTTATTGATGTTTCAACAAAAATAATGTTCGTATATTTTTGGCTTTTATTACTAAAATATTACAAACTTATCAACAACTGTGGATAATTGTGTGGATAAGTTTTGTTAGAAAGGATGAATAAAATGAATGTAGACAAAGATGAACTTTTAAGCAAATTAAAAGAATTACTAAAAAACGAAGTTTCAACAATATCTTTTGATACATGGATTGCACCACTTGGAATAGACAGCATAAATGATGACAATATAGTTTTTACAGCTACATCAGATTTTCAAAAAGATTTTATTGAAAACAAGTTTAATAGTCTTATTTTTAATACTTTAAGATATATCACAAATAGAGAATGGACATTTTCTGTTATAGATATATCTCAAGAAAATTCTTCAGATACATCTATAATTACAAATAAAAATTCAAATGTATCAGATACAGAACTAGAAAATAACCATCAAACTTTAAATCCAAAATATACTTTTGAAACTTTCGTTGTTGGTAATAATAACAGATTTGCACATGCAGCAGCATTAGCAGTAGGAAACGAACCTGGAAAATCATATAATCCTTTATTTTTATATGGTGGCGTTGGTTTAGGAAAAACTCACTTAATGCAAGCTATTGGTAACAGAATATTAGAGAATAATCCAAAATCTAATGTTTTATATGTTACTTCAGAAAAATTTACAAATCAACTTATAAATGCCATTAAAGACAGTAAAACAGAAATGTTTAGAAACAAATACAGAAATATTGATGTTTTATTAATCGATGATATTCAATTTATAGCTGGTAAAGACAGAATTCAAGAAGAATTCTTCCACACATTTAATACTTTAAGGGAAGATGGAAAACAAATTATCATATCAAGTGATAAACCTCCAAGAGATATTGAATTTTTGGAAGATAGATTAAAATCAAGATTTGAATGGGGACTATTAGCAGATATATCTTGTCCAGATTATGAAACACGTTTAGCCATATTAAGAAAAAAAGCTCAAGATGAAAACATAATAATTGATGATTCTATTTTATCAGATATTGCTACAAAAATTGATTCAAATATAAGGGAATTAGAAGGTGTATTTAATAAAATAGTTGCTAGAGCATCATTAACACATAGTCCTATAACAATTGAACTTGCTGAAAATATAATAAATGAATTCAAATATGAAAGTCAAAAAGTAATATCTTGCGACTTCATAAAAGAAACAGTATCAAAATATTTTAGCATAGATAAAGATGAATTAGCAGGTAGCAAAAGGTCAAATGATATAGCATTTCCAAGACAAATAGCTATGTACTTATGCAGAGAAATTGCCAATATGTCTTTTCCACAAATTGGTGTAGAATTTGGTAATAGGGACCATTCAACAGTAATGCACGGTTATAATAAAATATCAAAAGAAATAAAAGAAAAAAATAATACAAAACTAATTGTGGAAAGTGTGAAAAACATAATTACGGATGAAAAAAAATAATATATTTCAATAAAAAGATTAGTATTTTGAAATCTATGTTTGTAAAAAAAATTGTTTGTGTAAACAAATTTCAAATTATTCTTACGGAAGCAATACGTTTGATATCCACAGGTAACTGTGTAAAACGTGTGTATAAAACTGTGGATAATAGTTTTTCCCCACATTGTTTTATATACTGTGGATAAATTTTGACTTTATCCACCAAATTATGCACAGGCTTTTTACTAGGGATATAAACTTTCAACAGAGTTTTCCACAGTTTCCACAAGACCTAATACTAATACTACTAAATATATTTATTAATATTATAAATAATTATAGGGAGGACGAAAAATGAAAATAGTATGTTACAAAGACAAAATCTTAAAAGCTATTAATTCCGTAGTTAAAGGAGTAGCTTCTAAAACAACAATGCCTATACTAGAAGGTATATTAATTCAAACAAATGATAATGAAATAAAATTGACAACTTACGATTTAGAAATCGGTATAGAATATGTGATGGAATGTGATGTAAAAGAACAAGGTAGTACAGTAGTAAATGCAATAATGTTTAGTGAAATAATAAGAAAACTACCAGATACAGAAATTAATTTAACATTAAATGAAAAAAATTTATTAGAAATTGAATGTGAAGGCTCTTTATATAAATTAGCAACAATGAATCCTGAAGAATTTCCAGAACTTCCAAAAATAGAAGTAGAAAATTCAATAGAAGTTGAACAAAATACTTTAAAAAATATGATTAGAAAAACAATTTTTGCTGTAAGTTCTGAAGAAAATAGACCAATTTTCACAGGTTGCTTATTTGAAGTAAAACAAAATAAACTAAATATCGTTGCTGTAGACGGATTTAGATTGGCTTTAAGAAGTATATTTTTAAATAAACAAACAAATGACTTTAATGCAGTAATACCAGGAAAAACATTAAACGAAGTAAATAAAATTTTATTAGATTCTTTTGAACCTGTTAAAATAGGAGTTTCTAAGAATCAAGCATTATTTGAAATGGATAATTGTAAAATCGTAACAAGAATTCTTGATGGAGAATTTTTAAATTATAAAAGTGTTATTCCAGAAAACTGGGAAACAAGAATTGAAGTAAATAAAAATAATTTACAAAATAGTTTTGAAAGAATTAGCTTAATTTCTGCATCATCAGTAGAAAAAGAGAAAAAATATCCTGTAAAAATAAATGTTGATATAGGAAAAGTTGTAATTTCTTGTACAAACCAAACAGGAGATGCAAAAGAGGAATTATTTGTTTCTACAGAGGGAAAAAATCTTGAAGCAGGATTTAACCCAAAATATTTTCTTGATAGCTTAAAGGCTATAGATGATGAAAATGTTTTTGTTGAATTTGGAACAAGTATTTCTCCTTGTCTAATTAAATCAACAGAAAATAAAGATTATGTGTATATGATTTTACCAATTAGACTTAAAGAAGATTAATTAGAAAGTTTTCCACAACTTATTAATTGTTTGTGGAAAACTTTTTAAAATAAATAATTTTTTATTAAAAATTTAATTGGATTTGAAGTAATAAAAAAATAGAATAAAATAGAATAAATTAGAAAAAAATAGAAAAAAATAGATAAAAATAGTTTATAAAATGTGGAAAACTATTTTCAAAATAATCTAAAAAGAGAAAAATAAAATCAATTCTAATTAATTATAAAAAAAAAAGAATAAATTAGAATTAAATAGTAAAAAAAAGAAAAAAATAGTTTTTT
>ERZ840517.1201-NODE-1201-length-29384-cov-3.748508_pt1 | contig 29384 bp, 28 predicted proteins | sample MGYA00519876_ERZ840517 | MGnify/ENA primary metagenome ERZ840517 (study PRJEB31850, sample SAMEA3708882) | human gut metagenome | biome: human gut; feature: human-associated habitat; material: faeces | place: China | collected 2014 ... | reverse complement strand
GTTTACATGGAACATTCCGCTGTCTGTGTCAAACTCAGCACTGTAGGTGCCATCTTCCAGAACTGCATCCTTTGCATCGTCCTTCTTATCGGTTGTATCAGCCTTGGCATCATCCTTCTTGGCATCTGCTGTTGCTGTAGAAACTGACTTGACTTCTGTTTCTGCCAGAACCGGCGTAAAGCTTCCAAGCATAAGTGCTCCGCTTAATACGCATGCCATCATTGCCACTGAACGTTTCATAATATTTTCCTCCTGCTTTTACAGGAAATGCCCGGAAAGACCTAGATCCTCCCGGGCAGCCCCGTTATCTTACATAAAAACTGTTTCTTTATTATTCTGCTGCTTCTTCTGTAGTATCAGCTGCATCGTCTGTTGTTTCCTCTGCTGCTGCATCATCAGAAGCTTCTTCTGTGTCATCTGTTACTTCTGCTGCATCATCAGCTGTTCCCAGAGAATCGATAGCATCTTTTGTATGTGCTACATACAGATCCTCAACTGCTGCGACTCTCCCAAGACCTTCGATCTGGCAGTCAACACTGTCAAATGCTCCGGATGCCTCGAACTGGCTCTTCCAGGAATCTTCATCATCACCAGCCATATCGTTGTTTGCATGGTCACCGGCTACAACCATAAGCGGACGAAGAACAACTTTCTTGAAGCCTGCATCTTTAACCTTAGCGATAACTTCTTCGCATGCGGTGTCTTCCGGCTCACCTTCAACAGTTCCGATGAAAGCGTTTGTGAATCCAAGGTCTCCCATCTGTGTCTGCATCTGATCGTATGTTACGTTTGCTGTATGAGAAGTACCATGTCCCATGAATACAAATGCTGTTCCGTCTTCTGCGGCTGCTTCCATGCTGTCATATCCTGCTACCTTGCAAGCTTCATCTGTGATAGCCTGTGCAACTGCTTTCTTGTCGTCGTTGATCACAGTAGCGTCATCACCAACTTCACCAAGCATTGGCTCTGCGATTGCTACAGATTCGAATTTGTCTTTGTAGTTGTCGATTACTTCTACCATCTCATCGTACTCAGCACCATGCATCAGATGTGTAGGCTGAACAACAAGGTTCTTAACTCCGTTTGCTACTGCACGGTCAAGAGCCTGATCCATGTTGTCGATTGCTTCATCATCTCTTGCCTCTACATGGTTGATGATGATCTGTGCTGTGAAAGCACGTCTTACGGACCAGTCCGGATAAGCTGCTGCCAGAGCATCTTCGATTCCTTTGATATCCTGTGCACGGCTGTCGTTGAAGGAAGTACCAAAGCTTACAACAAGAAGTTCGTTCTCACCGATCTCATCCTGGTTACGCGGATCATCCTTGGAAGCATCGCCTGTGTCACGTCCGAAATATTCCGGGCTTGCTTCTTCGCCTTCTACCAGTTCTTTCTGTGCGTCTGTCAGAGCATCCCATGCTTCTTTGGCTGCCTTGCAGTCCTCATCTGTTGTGTCATTTCTTTCCTGAACGTAGATCTTGTCGATCAGTGCTGCAACGTTGTCTGCTGCTGCCTGGTCATCATCAGATGCCTCTGCTGTATCGTCTGCAGCTTCTGCGTCATCTGCTGCTTCTGCATCATCTGCATCATCTGCTGCTTCTGCGTCATCTGCTGCTGCCTCTGTTGCAGTGTCCTCTGCTGTGTTGTCAGAAGCCATAACTCCTGCTGTACCCATCATAGATACAGTTGTGATCGCTAACAGTATTGCAAGTGCTTTTACAGTTTTGTTTTTCATGTTTTTGTCCTCCTTTGACATTACAGTACGAAAACTGAACAGAATCCTGCACACAAAAAAAGCCCTCAAAAAAGGGGTAAGTGGTCTATCAAAAAACGGTACGACCAATTACTCGTGATCTGGAATCCTATATTCCCGTACCAGACAACAGGCAGGTTTCCTGACTTGCCGCTCAACATATGGTTCTATCTTCCCAGTTTCCCAGTGATCATGCTTAATGCATACAGAACCGTACTCCGTGCTTACAGTGACGAGATCGTACAGGTTTCTCACCTGTTTCCCTTTTAACCTCATGAACAATGCCCTCGGCACCTGTTATCTTCTTTATTCAATTTTCTATACAGTATCATATTTTTTGACAAATTACAATACATTTGGGTTATTTTTAACAAAATATATCGGTCAGCCTGCTCATCTGTGCTGTTTTTGCTGCCGGATCTTCTGCGGCAAAGATCCCTGAGATCACCGCTGCGCCGTTGACTCCGCTGCCCTCAAGCTGTGAGACATTTTCGCTGTTGATCCCACCGATTGCCACAACCGGGATGCTGACAGAGGCTGCGATCTTCTTCAGGTCTTCCATGGAAAGATATTTGGCATCTTTCTTTGTTGTGCTGCCAAAAACCGCCCCTGTTCCGATGTAATCTGCTCCGGCTTTTTCGGCTGCGATCGCCTGTTCAACAGTCTTGGCTGTCATCCCGAGGATTTTGTCCGGTCCTATCATGGCACGGATGTCTCTTTCCTTAATGTCTGACTGACCGACATGTACACCGTCCGCGTCCATTTCCAGCGCGATTTCCACACTGTCATTCACCACAAAGGGGATATTGTATCTGTGGCAGAGTTTCTGAAGTTCTATGGCTTCTTTTCTTGTCTCCTCTGCACCCAGTTCTTTTTCTCGGAGCTGAAGGAAGGTTGCCCCGTTCTGGATCACCTTTTCGCAGACAGAAAGAAGTGTTTCGTCTTCTTTCAGCCAGCTTCGGTCCGTAATGACATAAAGTTTCAGCGCTTTTGCTATCTGTTCTCTTGTAAATTTCATCTTTCTTATCCTTTCTTCCGAATTCCATCCAATACCCTGCAAAGCGGCAGCAGATACAGGAAAAACGCGAATAAAATACTGCTCTGCGGTGCACCGACTGCTGTAAGCGGAACCACCCCCGCGATCGACCATGGGATCATTGGTGCAAGGATCACGACACTGTCCTCCAGGTCATTCGCAAACCGTTCTTTGTCTCGTTCTGTTCTGGCGCAGAGCTGCTGTGTCAGCATGATCGCAAGTGTCTGGTTGCAGGCGATCGCGCTGGCTGCTGCTGATGTGAGCAGGATCGCAAGAAACGGAAATGTTTTCTGTGCCAGAGACTCTACTGTTGTCTGGATCCCGTCGAGGATCCCTGTCTTCTCAAAAATCCCCGAATAGGATGAGGAAAGACACACGATCGCACCGACTCTCAGCATGGAAACGATCCCTCCTCCATCCAGCATGGAAGCAATCTCTGCATTTTCGCTGTGAAAGCCAAAGATAAGGATGTGCGGGAGTTCCATAAGCGGCATCCCCTGTATCCAAACGCATAAGACAAGTGCCACGGCAATGCTTGCAAGCATGGAGATTTTGACTCCGAGCTGCGCCACGGACAGGGTCAGAATCACCAGTGCCGGCAGAAGTGTCCACCAGACGATCCGAAATTCCTGATGAAAAACTCCGGTAAGATCCGGCAGTTCCTGTGTATGGGAAGTCCTCATTCCGACCATTGTATACAAGATGCAGACCAGTACAAAGGGAATCAGCGCACTGCGGACCATATTTCGGATGTTTCTATAAATGCTGGTCTCTGTCAGTTCTGACACAAGAAGGGCGCTGGTCGAGACCGGTGAACAGCGGTCACCAAAAAAGATTCCCGAAAGGATCGCGCCACCGCAGAGCCACGGAGATACCGAAAGGACAGATCCCATCGTCGCACAGACAACGCCTACTGTTGCCGCCGTCCCGAACGAAGTTCCGGTCAGCACCGAAACCAGCGAGTTCAAAAGAAATACCATCAGAAGAAAAAACGATGGTTTTATAAAATGGATCGTATAGCAGATGATCGCCGGGATCGTTCCTGCCTGTCTCCAGAGTGCGGTCAGCATTCCGATCAGCATAAAGGTGATCAGGATGTTTCTGACTTTCCAGATTCCCTCGCCCGCCATATGCAGGATCTCTTTTACCGAAAAGCCTTTTTTCTTTGCATAACAGCCAAAGATCACGAAGCCTGCCAGTAATGCATATATAATAGAAACATTACATACAATACACAGAATAAGGATGCCGCAAAACAGCCCTAATACTGCAAATTCCATGGCAGCCTCCTACATCTCAAAGGCTTTGCGGATGCTGTCGTAATGGAGGAATTTACCTTCTGCTGCAAATGCCTGGATCTGTTCCAGAGTTGCAAACATATGTCCGTCTGTCTCCTCTGTCTGCAGTGTCAGGTCTTTCTCGTCAATGTCCATGACGAAACGGTAAACGTCTACAAAATAGTTGTCGCCCTCGCCCGGATTTTCTCTCTTATAAGTAAAAAGATAACCGCCTTCTGCGTTTCTCGCATCCAGACCAGTCTCTTCTTTTACTTCACGGAGCACTGCCTCATAGGAGTCCTCTCCTGCCTGTGCCGCGCCACCGGAAACTTCCCACCAGCCCGGAGCCCAGGCTTTTGTCATAACTCGTTTAGTGATCAGGAATGTGCCGTCCGGTCTTGCAACAACGCCAAGCACGGTCAGATGATACTCCCCGTCTTTCAGACACCAGTCGTTTCTTTTCATTGTGCGGCCTGTCGGCTGTTTATTTTCATCGTAGATATCCCAGTATTCCATTTATCTTTCTCTCCCTGTCTGTCTTTTTTGTCCCTGCTTCTACTGGCGGGGATTTTTTTCGGTTTTATTTTACCAGAGTAAAGTGTAAATGACAAGGAATTCAGATTTATAGCCTGGAAAAACATGGTTCAAAATCTGGCAGTTCTTCCTTTTTAATGCTCAGGCAGTTTATCGGCATCGGATTTAACCGGTTATTCATTTTCCGGGGCAAAACTCTATTATGAAGACATTTTGCCTTGGAATAACCTGTGAGATGCTATGTTTTATTAAGGAAAAATGGCGCCAGTTATAAGCCCAGCACCATTTCTCACTACATTCTAAGCCTGGTGTCAATGTGCCAGACACTTTTTATTTCATTCAACTTTTACACGAGGCTTTACATGGATTGTCGAAACTTGGGTTAAATGCGTAGAAATTCTTGGCATCCAGTTCTTCCTGAATGCTTCGGAGAGCTTCCCCAAACCGCTGGAAATGAACGATCTCCCTTGCACGCAGGAATTTAATCGGGTCGGCAATCTCCGGAATGTCACGTACTACGCGGAGAATGTTATCGTAAGTCGAGCGGGCTTTCTGTTCGGCAGCAAGGTTTTCGAACAGATCTGTGATCGGATCACCTTTACTCTGGAATTCGCACGCATTAAACGGAACACCGCCCGCCGCCTGCGGCCAGACACCAACTGTATGGTCAATATAGTACGGCCCGAAACCGCTCTTTTCAATCTCTTCCATTGAGAGGTCGCGTGTGAGCTGATGAACGATGGTAGAGACCATTTCGAGATGTGCGAGTTCCTCCGTACCGATGTCATTTAAGACGGCGGCAGCCATACGGTTCGGCATCGTAAATCGCTGGGAAAGATAACGGAGAGATGCGCTGACCTCCCCGTCGGGACCGCCATATTGGCTTAGGATATACTGTGCGATCTTTGCATTCGGAGTCTTGATATTTACCGGATACTGCAATCTTTTTTCATAATTCCACATAGACTATCTGCACCCTCCTTCCTGCTCCCATGGGAATGGCTGTTCCATCCATTTCCAGGTGTTGCCGTCTGTCTCCAGTGCATCATCGACAGTGAGAGGTCCATAGCACTGGGCGTATTCTTTCATCAGTTTCCTGCGCTCGGCGGCGCATTCCTGATAAAATGCAAGTGCTTCCTGACAGCATGGATGCGTGTCGAGATAGAGAAGAATGTCGTTGACAGCAAAACTGACCTCATTGATCCGCTGAAGGAGTTTTTCTTTTGGGGTGCACTGATTCGGACACATCATCGTCTGCCACCTCGCTTTCCGCAAAATGGTTTGCACAGATCAGGGAAAACTGTTCCAACATTTAAAGCATAACCAAGATCATAAGTCGTCGAAAATTTCTGACAGGGTACATATGCCATCGCGATCTGCATTTCATCAATATGCGTATACATCTCAGGATCTCTGGACGATGCAGACGGCATGCGACAGGATGGGCATGGTGCGGACGGTGTTCTCGAGTTTCGCGGTGATGGACGGCAGGAACATGGCTGGTTTCCCATCATTTCACGTGCCATACCGCAGGTTGCATTATATGGGCGGCCACAGGGCCGGGATGTCTGATAGATTTCCATAAACAAGACCTTTCAGAAGAGCTCTTTATATTTTATGTTCTGGCAACAGAAAAGTGCATCCTTTCAGTCCTTAACTCAAAACAGGGCATTTCCCATTCTGATATGAGGAAATGCCCTGTTGTAATTACCTTTACTCTTCAATAATATATGCATTTACGATCTCACCATAATATGCCACATGGGTATCTCTGTTGGAGCCGGTAAATGTGCTGTCTACATTCTGTGGATAGAATTTTCCCTGGTCTTCTTTGGTCATTGCGCTGATGTCCTGGGTCTGTTTGTAGACTACTCTGCATTCCAGAGTCAGCGGAAGTTCCTTGATTCCAGGTACGGAAATGGTTTCCGGTTCTTCGTAAGTAAGACCGAGTTCTTTGGCTTTGTCCACATCTCTTCCTGATTTGGAGCCGCAGAATGTAAGGATTTTCTTTGCGCTGTCGTCTACCGGGATGTTAACGGTGAATTCGCCGTTTTTCTCGATGAGGCTTCTGGTGAAGCGGCTTTCTCTGATGAAGGTTACGAATACAGGTTTCGCCCATTCGATACCAACCATTCCCCAGGAAATTGTCATGGAGTTTACTCTGTCATCTGCCTTGCCTGTTACCAGGACACCAGATTTCACTCCTTTGAGGATTTCTCCCATATGTTCATATACGTCTATTTTTTTCTTCATAATATGAATTCCTCCTGATCTGTCTTTGTTTTCTGCTATTAATCATAAAATAATGACCGCTTTTTGGCAAGCTTTTTGTTCTCTGTTGTTGTATAATAGAAATAATTATTCATACATAAGGAGATTTTATCATGTCATCTGCCAAAAGCAAAAACCTCACGGGATCTTATTCCTGTATCCAGGCTCTGTACTGGATGTATTTCGCTGCGATCATGAGTTTTTCCGGATTTTTCCTTTTGGGAGGGGGATTTTCCAATACTCAGATCGGCATCATCGCCGCTGTTGCCGGCATTATGTCTGCACTTTTGCAGCCTGTGCTCGCGGGTTACGCAGACCGCCCGGACAGCCCATCCCTCAAAAAGATCATCCAGATTCTCTATGTCATCCAGCTGCTTCTCGGAATCGGGCTGTTTTTTTCCAGAACGCTTATCCTGACCGGACTTCTCTACGGGATCAGCATCGCACTGCTGCAGCTTATGACTCCTTTCATCAACGCGCTCGGCATGGAGAGCATCAACCAGGGTCAGAAGCTGAACTTCGGACTTGCGCGTGGAATGGGCTCTGTCGCCTATGCAGTCATCTGCTATGTACTCGGGATCATCACCGTCAAAGCCGGCGTGCTTTCCATCCCAGCTTCCGTGACGATCATCACCGTCCTGTCACTTGGCTGCCTGATCATCTTTCCTTTCGTCAAGACACAGAAATCTGCCCAGACATCATCCGACAGCAAAAGCCTGGCAAACCCTCTTCTGTTTTTCCGGAAATACAGACGTTTTTCACTGGTACTGATTGGCTGTATTTTTATCTACCTCAGTCATGTGCTCCTGAATAACTTCAATTTCCAGATCGCACAGGGTAAAGGCGGAGGAAGTGCAGAAATGGGTACTGCATCCGCGATCGCAGCAATGTGCGAACTTCCTACGCTGTTTCTCTTTGGATATATCATCAAAAAGATCCGCTGTGACCTCCTGGTCCGTTTCGCGGGGATCTTCTTTGTGCTGAAGGCGCTGGGGACTTTCCTTGCTCCCGGAATTTCCATGTATTATGGAGTTCAGGTTTTCCAGATGCTCGGCTGGGGACTTCTGACTGCGGCTTCTGTCTACTACGTAAACGCCATCATGGAACCGGAAGATGCCATCAAAGGACAGGCGTATTTCACGATGACCTATACACTTGGAAGCGTGATCGGTTCCTTCCTCGGAGGTGCGCTTATTGACTTCGCGAGAGTCAGTTCCATGCTTCTGTTCGCAACAGTCTCTGCACTCTTCGGTGCCGTGATCGTATTTATCTTTGCAGAACGTACACCTCTTAACAAATAAACGCTTCATTACCATATAAGAAACAGCCGGAACATATCATCCGATACGCTCCGGCTGTATTTGTTTTATTTTTTATGCTACGTATTTACGCAGTTTTCGGGAAAGCACATAGGCAAGTGCGATCTTGATAAGATCCGGGATGATGAACGGAAATACACACCATCCAAGGGCTGTTACAAGTCCTACCGGTCCGTTTGCTTTGCCATAGACTACCATGAACCAGGCGGTTCCGAATGCATAGCATACGACCAGTCCTACGACCATGGACACGATCTGCATAATGGATTTCTTACCAGGAAGTTTCTCCATCGCCCACATCACAAGTGCGGAAAATAAAAATCCGATGATATATCCGCCTGTAGGTCCCACCAGGACTCCGATCCCACCGGAAAAGTTTGCGAATACCGGGATTCCTACTGCACCGAGCAGGATAAATACCAGAACAGATAAAGTTCCTCTCTTGCCTCCCAGAACACCTGCTGCGATAAAAACACCAAATGTCTGTAATGTAAACGGTACTGCTGCCGGAATGGAAATCCAGGAACAGATTGCCATGATCACTGCAAACACTGCAATGTAAACAATATCATATGTTTTGCTTCTTTGAACTGCCACCGTACTCATCTTGTCCTCCTCGTGATAAACGTTACTGTTCACAGTAACTGATAAACAACTGTTTTCACAGCTTCTGTAATTTCTGTGCATTACTTTACCACAGGAAAGTTCAGATTGTCAACCTATTATTTATTTCCAGTTTACGTTTTCTCATAAACAGCTATTTGCGTGGATGTACGTAAACCTCCAGCTGGTTGTATGGGATCGCGATTCCGTTTGCGTCAAATTCTTCCTTGATCCGCTGGTTCAGTCTCCACTTCGTTGCCCAGTACGCTTCTGTCGGTACCCAGACACGAAGTCCCATGATGACCGCACTCTCTCCCAGTTCATCTACAAAAACCACCATCTCTGCATTGTCGCTCTTGGTGTCCGGGTCTGCCTTCAGGATATCCTCAAGAATTTTTTTTGCTTTGCGGATGTCGGCTTCGTAGGAGATTCCTACTTTGATCTCAAGCTTACGGTTTTCTTTTGCTGTCACATTGATGATCGTGCTGTTTGACAGAGTTCCGTTCGGTACTACGATCTTCTTGTTGTCAATACTCAAAAGTGTGGTATAACAGATCTCGATTTTGGAAACAGTACCTTCACAGCCATTTGCCTGGCCCTGAATGATATAATCCCCCACAACAAAAGGCTTGAACATCAGAAGCAGTACACCACCTGCCAGGTTCGCAAGACCGCCCTGCAGTGCAAGACCTACCGTAACACCGGCAGTTCCGAGAAGTGCTGCAACAGAAGATTCCTTGACTCCCAGGCTGATCGCAATATTAAAGATCAACAGTGTATACAAAATAGCCTTGCCCGCCGATGAGATAAACTGGACAACTCCAGCATCCACATTGGCACGCTCCATAGAACGCCTCATAATGCTCACGATCCAGCATATGATCTTGCGGCCTACAAAAAATACAATGATCGACAGAACTACCTTGATACAGAATCCGGTAAATGCAGGCAGCTGCTCTGCCAGATATTCCTTGAAATTCAGAAAGTCCCTGATGCTCTGCTTCACGGAAGTTCCGTCAATCCCCATATTCTGGAGACTCTGATCGACTTTATCCGCGGTTTCACTCAGTGTATCCATTGTCCGTCACTTCCTCTCTTTTTTCCATACTATAACATTTTTCTCATTAACTTCTGTAAGCTGCTGTTCACAGCGGCTTCTGCAGCCAGTATACCATGAAATTTACATTTTCTCTATTTAAAAACCTTATGTAGAGTGATATAATAGATTGGCTTATAATAATTATTTTTTATTACTGGAGGAAATCATGCATATCATAATTGTCGGGTGCGGCAAAGTTGGACGCACTCTTGCAGAACAGCTTCAGGAAGAAGAAACTGACCTGACTCTGATCGATATGGATGCCGATGTTATCAACGATCTCACAGAAGATATCGACGCTATGGGAATTGTTGGAAACGGCGCAAGTATCAATACTCTTATGGAGGCCGGTGTTCAGACTGCCGATATCCTGATCGCTGTCACCGCTTCTGATGAACTGAACCTTCTCTGCTGCCTTATCGCACAGAAGACCGGTCATTGTCAGACGATCGCGCGTGTAAGAAATCCGATCTACAGCAAGGAGATCGGGTTCATCAAGGAACGTCTGGGACTTTCCATGATCATGAATCCTGAACTGGCTGCTGCACGGGAAATCTCCCGTCTGCTCCGTTTTCCGGCCGCGATCAAGATCGATCCTTTTTCCAAAGGCCGTGTAGAACTTCTCAAATTCAAGGTCCTGCCTGAATTTGGACTGGATGGCATGTCTGTTTCTCAGATCACAGACAAATACCGCTGCGACATTCTTTTTGCCGCGATCGAGAGCAAAGATACCCTGACGATCCCAGGTGGTGATCATCTTGTTCATAATGGAGATTTTGTTTCCATTATCGCTGCCCCTAAGAATACCGCTACTTTCTTCAAGAAGATCGGTCTCAAGACCCATCAGGTCAGAAATACACTGATCATCGGAGGAGGTACTATTTCTTATTACCTTGCCAAAACTTTGTCCGATCTCAAGATCAATGTCAAGATCATCGAGAAGGATAAGGAACGCTGCGAGGAATTAAGTGACATGCTCCCGGAGGCAACGATCATCTGCGGAGACGGAACTGAGCGTTCTCTTCTTATGGAGGAGGGGCTTGCAACTGTCGAATCATTTGTAACCCTCACCAATATGGACGAGGAAAACATCTTCCTGTCACTTTCTGCCAAGAAACTTACCAACGCCAAGCTGGTTGCCAAGGTCAACCGCCTGCCGTACAAGGATGTTATTGACGACCTGGATCTCGGAAGTGTGATCTATCCGAAATATATCACTTCGGATTCCATTCTCCGTTATGTCCGCGCCATGCAGAATACGATCGGAAGTAATGTAGAGACTCTGTATCACGTCCTGGACAACCAGGCAGAGGCTCTGGAGTTCATCATCCGTGACAACTCTCCTGTTGTCGGTATTCCGCTTGCCGAGCTGAACCTCAAGAGCAATCTTCTGGTCTGCTGTCTTACCCGCAAGGGTACTGTCCGTATTCCACGAGGCCAGGATACGCTTCAGATCGGGGATAATGTTGTCATCGTAACCACCAGCAAGGGACTTCGCGACATCCGCGATATTCTTGCATAGAACGGGGTGGTATTATGAATTTTCGTATTATCGCCTATATTGTAGGCTGGGTATGTAATTTTCAGGCGGCCTTTATGATGCTGCCTCTTCTTACGGCAGGAATCTATCGTGAAAAGGATTTTTCAGCCTTTTTGCTTGTCATGCTGGTGTGCCTTGTCGTTGGCGTTCCGCTTACCCGCAAGAAACCCAAAAACAAGGTCTTTTATATCAAGGATGGCTGCGTTGCCGTTGCACTGAGCTGGCTTGCCTTATGTATTTTTGGTTCGATCCCGTTTGTTGTCAGCGGATGTATCCCACATCCGATCGATGCACTGTTTGAGACTGTTTCCGGATTTACAACGACCGGTTCCAGTATCCTTTCAGATGTGGAAGTCCTCCCTCATTGTATTTTGATCTGGAGAAGTTTCACTCATTGGATCGGCGGTATGGGCGTCCTCGTGTTCCTGCTTTCTCTTCTTCCGCTTGCCGGAGGTTATCATATGAACCTTATGAAAGCAGAGAGCCCGGGGCCTTCCGTCAGCAAACTTGTCCCGAAGGTACAGTCCACTGCAAAGATCCTTTATACGATCTACTTTGGAATGACACTGATCCAGCTGGCTCTGCTTCTGATTGGCAGGGTTCCGCTTTTTGATTCTCTGTGCATTACCTTTGGTACTGCCGGAACCGGTGGATTCGGTATTGTCAATGACAGTCTTGGAAGCTACAGCACTTACTGCCAGGTTGTTACTACGATCTTTATGATCCTGTTTGGTGTCAACTTCTCCGCATACTATCTGATCCTGACCAAGAAATTCCGCCAGGCATTCAAATATGAGGAGGTTCGTTATTACTTCGGGATCATCGCTGTAGCGATCGTGATCATCGCCCTGAATACAGCCCACCTATTCCGCAACCTCCTGACTGCATTCCAGCAGGCTGCATTCCAGGTAGGTTCCATTATCACAACGACCGGTTTTTCGAGCACCGACTTCAACCAATGGCCTGCTCTGTCCAAGACGGTTCTGGTCCTTCTGATGTTTGTCGGAGCCTGTGCCGGAAGTACAGGCGGTGGAATCAAGGTTTCCCGTATTCTGATCCTGTGTAAAGCTGCCAAGAAAGAATTCCAGCTTTACCTTCATCCGAATGCAGTCAAGAAGATCAAGATGGATGACAAGGTCATCACCCATGATATCCTGAGATCCACCAATATTTATATCAGTCTGTATCTTATGATCTTCGCCGCATCTGTTCTGCTGATCGCGATCGATAATTTTGATCTGATCACAAACTTCATGGCGGTAACAGCTACACTCAACAACATTGGTCCGGGATTTGAGATCGTTGGTCCGATGGGAAATTTCAGTTCTTTTTCCTATCTGTCCAAATGTGTCCTTATCTTTGATATGCTTGCAGGACGTCTGGAGATCTTCCCGCTTCTCCTGCTCTTCTTCAAAGGAACCTGGAAAAAATTCTGATGCAGTAATCCCTTCCTTGCCCTTACATTTAAGCGGCAGGGAATTTTTTTTGCTTTTTCACGTAAAAACGCTGTATAAAGCACGTTAAATTTTATGTTTTCTTCACGTTTTCTTCAAAAGTTCATCACACTTTCTTCACATTTATAGGGTATAGTATTAGCCATAGAAGGCGATATGCTTTCTATAAAATATTTTTCTTTTTCATACGCGCCGGTACGAAAGTACCGGCCTCCTTCCATTTATGGAACTTTTTTTATTTTCCCATTTATATAATTAACAAAAAACACACTCTGCATCCCCTGCAAAGTGTGTTTTTTATTATGCTCTCATTCTATTATCATATAGAAAATTTCTTATTTATGAAGCACTCTGAAGATTCTCACTGATCGTGCTCCATATATCATTACTCTCGAATCCCAGTCTCCACTGTGCAACTCCGGCAAGATCGTATTTCGGGATCAGCTTGACTTTCTCTGCGATCGACTGTGCATCCTCCATCCAGATCTGGTATGTAGAGCCGTCCTTCTCGTATTCCCCGTAATTCTGGCTTATACTTCCATCCCATACAGTCTCTACCTTATTCTCTGTAAGGACATTCTGGGCCTCTGTCATACCGATCGCCTCGCTTGTCACAGCGCCGCCTGTTGTCTTCCACAGTCTGGTGTAGAATGGGATCGCAAGAATGGTCCTCTGCGCCGGAACTTCTGCCAGCGTATCCTCTACGCCCTGTTCTACCCACGGAAGGGACGCAACAGAACCTGCATCGGAACCGACATAATGTTCATCATATCCCATAATCACGACATAATCTACAACCAGTCCCTGCTCTCTCCTGTCATAATGGCTTGTAAAATCCTCTGGAACCGGATTATCTACGGAAAGAACGAGATTGTTCTTATGGCATTCGATCGAAAGTTCTCTCAGGAATTCCAGAAAATGCGGACCCGCATCTTCACTGAGCGATTCAAAATCGACATTGATGCCGTCCATTCCGATATTGGCTGCTGTCTGCACCAGATGCTTAATGATATTCTGTCTGGAAGCAAGCTGTGACAGAGTCTCTGTCGTACTCACATCTGCTGTAAAGTTATCCACCAAGCCCCATACCTTATAGCCCTTCTGATGTGCCTGTGTCACATAATCTGCGGAAGAAAGATCCCCAAGATTGCCTGAAGTATCCTGAATATAAAACCAGGTCGGAGAGATCACATTCAGACCGCTGACATTCGCTGTCATATCCGCGAAATAAGCATTTGCATCCGTGTTGGTGATCTGATGCCAGGTCATATTGACCTTGTCATCCATGGTGAGATAGGTATAATCTTCTTTCTCAAAACTTCTCTCGAAATCAGTCGTCTCCATATCGGAAAGAACCTTCTTCTGTACATATCCGATATAGCCGTCCAGGGTAGAAACCTGTACCCAGTCCTCCAGTGCCTGCATATAGATCAGGGTATCGCCCTTGCTTACGTCTGTAAGTATCGGTGATTTGATACCTCCACGATAACGGACACTTGTGTCCTTCTGGACAGTTGCTGTATTGATTCCTGTAAATTCATGCTGTATCACGATCCTAGATGGATCTTCGTAAGTATAAGTATCGAGATCTGTGTATTTCTGTACCAGTGCGAGATTCAGATAAACGGTCCCATCCTTAAGCCAGACATCCCCGTCTCCTGATTCTGATGCCGGATAATTCTCAAGTGCTGACGGTGTTGCATACAGAATCTGCTGGTTAGCGCTGTCCCAGTAATATCTCTGATTCAGATAGGTGCTTACCATAGTCTGAGGCAGATAGATCTGATCTCCTGATTTCAGAGCCCGCTCTTCCATGATATCTGTACCAAGTACAACAACCATCTCACCGTCTGACGGCTGACCATAGTACTCTGTCAGACTCATATGCTCCTTGGATGGGATATAATTCTGAACAACGTGTACACCCAGTCCGATCGCTGCCAGCAAAAAGATCAGAATAACAATGGTGATCCTGAGTTTAAGCTGCTTACGCCGGCTCTGTATATCGTTTGACTTTTTCATTCGTTCCTCTCTTTCGGTTCAAAATGTATGAAATCCTGTTTTTTTGTAAAGATTCTGTATTATTATATCATGTTTTGTTTTGAATGTATTGTTTATTTATATATTTTAGGAGTTTTTATAGTTTTTTCACTTTTGCAGGAGGATTTTCCCAAATGGTCAAGTATACGGAGGAAACCTTTTTCTCCGGGAGATCCCCCTGCCTGCTCTTATGTATTTCCGCAGGATCTGCACTCCGGTGTTTATCTGTATCGGTATTTCTTACGGGGAGCTTCACTGATCCGGTCAAAATCAACTCTCGCGATCCTGCCCGATTCATCTTCGGTGTAATCTCTCATGTAGCCTCCGCCCTCTGCGATCAAACAGGCTTTCGCAATATCTTTGGGCGTACTTGGCTCTCCATCCATAAAAAGCTGTATCCCGCTCTTCTGATAGAGCTTCAGTTCTTCTCTGAGAGGCTTCATGGATTTCCTGCTGCACTTTGCATGTGACATATTTTCGCTGGTCTTTCCTCCTTTCTCTCGGAATAAGATTTTAGAAAACACCTGCAAGAAAAAATAAGCCTCTATAATTGAATTTAATCTCATGGAAATTGCATCTGCCGCAGCCTGAACGCTGCATGACATGTAAATGATGGCAATGACTTGTTTGTAGAAATAAGAAAATGATGGTTACTATGTAAGTTAGATGTTACGTCTTCAGTTGTCCAATCACAGAATCTGTATTTTTTCTTATCCTTTATTATACAGATTTATTCTGTGCTTGCAAGGACTTTTCTCTATTTGACGAAAAATTCCCGCTTTATTTCCAAATATTTTAGAAATAGGTAATTCTAATTTCTTTACATTCGCTATGGTTGTGGTATATAATATACACAAGGTTACTGTGAACAGGTAGTATCCCGCGAGGTGTTTTGCCATGAATATGGCAAAATCCCGAGACATACAGGTCAAAATCCCATCACCGAAGGTGATTTGGAATGGATTTTGACCAAGTTACTGTGAACGTAGTGAACAGTAACCATATAAGTCATGGACTATATCCTGATTTCTATATATATTCATATAATACAACAGGATCCGAAGAATAGGATGTGATGAAATGAAATTAGAGAAGATCAACGACAATCAGATTCGTTGTACCTTAACACGAGAAGATCTGGAAATGCATCAGGTAAATTTACGTGAACTGGCTTACGGCTCAGAGAAAGCCAAGAAACTTTTTCGCGATATGATGCAGCAGGCTCAGATAGAGTTTGGTTTTGAGGCGGACAACATTCCGCTGATGATCGAGGCGATTCCTGTAAATCTTGACAGCATTATCCTCATCATTACCAAAGTCGAAGACCCGGAAGAATTAGATACCCGCTTTTCCAAATTTTCTCCATATAAAGAGAATACCCAGGCGGAACCGCTTCAGCTTGACGGAGCGGACAGTATCATTGATATCTTTCAGAAGATCTGCGAATCCAAGCTCAAGGGCAAATCTTCACAGGCCTCAGAGTCTCAGGAAACAGAAGATTCTTCCGATTCCGGCGAATCTTCCGCTGTAAATCTGATCCGTCAGTATACATTCACTCATCTGGATGATGTGATCGCAGCATCTCATGGACTGAATGGATTCTTTACCGGCGAGAACAGCTTATACAAGATCCCTGGCAATGGCAGCTATCAGCTTATCATTCACCAGTCTTCTCACACAGCACAGGAATTCAACAAGGTCTGCAATATTCTTTCTGAATATGGCAAGGGACGCGCCTGCACACCTGCCGGCGAGGCTCACCTGATCGAGCATGGAGAACTGATCTCCACCAATGTTCTGCAACAATTAATACAGCTTTAACCATGACTTAAAAAGACTGGCATCTCTGCCAGTCTTTTATTTTGGTATTAATTAGTTGTTCTCAAGAAAATCGTTGATCTGCTGAACCAGAACATCAGCGTCCATTCCATGAACCATAGCTGCTTCTTCCAGAGATTCCATCTGTGAAGACGGGCATCCAAGGCAGTGCATTCCTGCTCTCATAAGAATCGGTGCAATATTCGGATCTAAAGTGATTAACTGGCCGATCAGCATATCTTTTGTAACCTTTGCCATTATATTTTCCTCCTTTTCTCAGGGATGAGACCGAAATCCGTATTCCCAGTGATAGATTTCATTATAATATAAAACCCACCAGTACGCAACGCCCGACATCAAAAAAACTGTACATAATTTATAAAAATTTGTTTATAAATTAATACTTGTATTCTTGCCGGATATATATTAGAATAGCCTTATGGATACCTGTAAAGGGTACGAAAGATATAAAGGAGGATATCATTATGGCATACGTAATTTCTGACGATTGTGTAAGCTGCGGAACATGTGCAGCAGAATGCCCAGCAGAGGCTATTTCTGAGGGCGCAGAGCATTTCGAGATTGATGCTGATGCATGTCTTGACTGCGGAACATGTGCAGATGCCTGTCCAACCGAAGCTATTCACCCAGCTGAATAAGCTTCATACAGACAGAATTGAGAGAAGCTGTAGCAATTATGCTACAGCTTCTTTTTTTGTCTTTTTTCAACAGTTGCCGCGGCTTCTTTCCTTGCCATCTGCTGTCTGCGGATTGCAAGATCCAGAGAGCGGCATCTCTCTTCATCTTCGCTTTCATTCTGAAGCTTCAGTTCCTGCGCGATCAGACGCTCGAGGATCGTCTGGAATTCCAGGATCTTCTCATCATTGTCCTTATGTGGATCTTCTATGATCTCTTCTGTCACAACTTCTTCTTTGTCCGGCGGTATTTCCACCATCTCTCCTTCCAGGAGTTTCGTTCGGCTTTCTGTGGAGCCTGGTGCTGTCCGGGCAAGTTTCGGGATCAGCTCGCGGATTGCGCGGAGCTGGAGTCCACGCTTCTTCAGTTCTTTTATATTCATAAAAAGCTGAATATCATATCCGGTGTAATAGCGATGACCAAGTTCGTTCCGGTGAATCCGCAGTTCCAGTTCTTCTTCCCAGTACCGCAGGACATACGACTTCACTCCGGTCATCTCCACTGCCTGTCTGACGGTATACCTCGTTTCCATGGCGGTGCACCTCCCTATGAAATTCATCACCTATCATTATAAGCAGGAATCCCGGTAAATTCAACGAAAACCGTTTGACAGAACTTCACAGGATTTCCTGATAAATCACAAAAAAACAGACATAGAGATAAAATATTGCTACTTTCATCTCTATGTCTGTTTAATTTTACTTCTTCATATTTACAAACTGCGTATATCTTGGCAGCCATACCAGTTCGATGGTTCCAATCGGGCCGTTTCGCTGTTTGGCGATGATGACTTCGGCAATGTCTTTCTTCTCTGTGTCCTTGTGATAGTAATCATCCCGGTACAGGAACATTACCACATCGGCATCCTGCTCGATCGCTCCGGATTCTCGAAGGTCTGAGAGCATCGGTCTGTGGTCCGGGCGCTGCTCTACTGCACGGCTTAACTGTGACAGTGCAATGACCGGAACATCCAGCTCTCGTGCCAGAGCCTTGAGCGAACGGGAAATATCAGAGATTTCCTGCTGTCTGGAATCACTCTTGCCACTTCCACTCATCAACTGAAGGTAGTCGATCATGATGATTCCAAGATTATGCTCGAGCTTATATTTCCTGCATTTGGAACGCATCTCCGCAATACTGATCCCCGGTGTATCGTCAATGATCAGGTTGGAACGCCCAATGATATCTGCTCCCTCTACCAGCTTCGTCCAGTCCTCATCCTTGAGGTTACCTGTACGCATATTCTGGGAATCCACATGGGATTCCATCGCCAGCAGACGATTCACGAGCTGTTCCTTGGACATTTCCAGACTGAAGATCGCAACGGTGACATCCTTGCGGAACGCCATATACTGTGCGATATTCAGAACGAACGCCGTCTTTCCCATGGAAGGACGGGCCGCGATCAGCACCAGGTCTGACGGATGCATACCGGAGGTCTTGTAATCCAGATCGATAAAACCTGTCGGGATTCCTGTAACGCTGCCCTTGAGTTTGGATGCTTTCTCGATATTATTGATCGCATTCAGGACAACCTGCTGAATCGGGACGTAATCTCCGCCCACCGTTCTCTGGAGGATATTGAATAATTTCTTCTCTGCTTCCTCCATGATCGTCTCTGTGCTGTCCTTCTCAAGATAGCAGGCATTCTCCACTTCCTCCGTCGCACGAATCAGTTTACGGAGTTGTGCCTTGTCACTTACGATATTGGCGTAATATTTGACATTCGCGGAAGTCGGAACTGCTTCGAGAAGTTCCCTCACATACTCCATACTGCTGATATCCGGTGGAACATCCTTCTCCTTCAGACGATTCTGAAGTGTGATCGTATCAACCGGCTTGCCCTCATTACAGAGCTCCACCATCGCATCAAAGATGATACCATACTGGTTCTGATAAAAATCGTCGCTGGTAAGGATTTCTGATGCCACGAGGATCGCATCACGGTCAAGAAGCATGGAACCGATCACCGACTGCTCTGCCTCGATACTGTGAGGCAGGATACGCTTTATCAGTGCTTCTTCCATTTAGTTTCTCCCGGCACTTACGCCTCTTTGATCCATACTTTCAGGCTTCCTGTTACCTTCGGGTGAAGTTTGACCGGAACCTGTGTAACGCCCAGGTTTCTGATCGGGCTTGGAAGCTGAAGTTTCTTTTTGTCGATATCCAGACCAAGCTGTGATTTGGCAGCTTCGGAAATTTCCTTGGTAGATACGGAACCGAAGGTTCTTCCGCCCTCTCCTACTTTCAGTGTGAGGATGATCTCCTTTGTCTCGAGATCTTTGGCAAAAGCCTGTGCTGCTTCCAGGTTTTCCTGTGCTACCTTGGCTGCATTTGCCTTCTGAAGTTTCAGATCATTCAGGTTCTTCGGAGTTGCTTCCAGACCGAGTTTCTTCGGAATGATCATGTTTCTTGCATATCCGTCACTGACATTAACGATTTCGCCTTTTTTTCCAAGAGATTTGACATCTTCCAATAAAATTACTTTCATTTCTTGTTTTCTTCCTCCTGATATAACTCATCAATGATTTCTTTTAACATATCTTCTACTTCGTCGATCGGACGTTTTACCTGGGCTCCGGCGATATTGATGTGACCGCCGCCGCCAAGTTTCTCCATCATAACCTGGACATTGACTTCATCGATCGCACGGGCACTGACATAAACTTCTTTGTTATATGTTGTAAGTACAAATGAAGCCTTGACTCCGGCAATATTCAAAAGTTCATTGGCCGCCTGTGCACCGACAACAGTAGGGCTCTCAAGTCCCTTGCTCGGGCATTTCGCGATGGCAAAGCAGCCACGGTAGATCTCAGCAGTACGCACTGCTTCTGCCCTTGCCTTATAAGAATCAATGTTGTCACGGAGCATCTTGCGCACTCTGGTCATATCTGCTCCGGAACGACGCAGGAATGCTGCTGCCTCGAAGGTACGCACTCCGGCTCTTGTGATAAAGTTGTTCGTGTCAATCATGATCCCGGCATAAATACAGTCTGCCTCGATGTTGCGCAGACGCAGATCGTCTGAAAAATACTGCAGGATCTCCGCTACCATCTCACAGGTGGAGGAAGCATACGGCTCTACATAGGACAGGACTGCATTCTGGATGACCTCATTGCCTCTGCGGTGATGATCCAGAACAACGATCGTCCTGGTCATGTAGAGAAGTTCCTCACATTCTGTATAGCTTGGTTTATTGGTATCTACAACGACTACTACCGTATTATCATCTACAAGCTCCATCGCCTGGTTTCGGTCGATGAACATGGACGGCTCATAGTCCGGGTTGTTCATATATCCTGCCATCAGCGGACGGATGGATGTAGACGGGTCATTCACTACGATATGGACCGGTTTGCCAAGTGTCTTACCTGCACGGTAGATACCGATGGCAGCTCCAAGTGCATCGACATCTGTGATCTTGTGTCCCATGACCACAACGCGCTCCTTGGTGCTCATAAACTCCTTGAGGGCCTGCGCCTTGACACGCGCCTTGACACGGGTGGTCTTCTCCATCTGCTGTGCCTTGCCGCCATAGTAAGTGATCTTGTCGCCATTCTTGATCACGACCTGATCGCCGCCTCGTCCAAGTGCCATCTCGATCGCGATACGGGAATATTCATAATCCTGAAGATAAGTAGCGGCATTCAGTCCGACACCGATACTTAAGGTCACATTCATCTCATTACCGATATTTACGGTCTTGACTTCCTCGAGGATATGGAACTTCTGCTCCTTGAGTGCCTCAAGAGAACTCTGTCTCATGATCAGGAAATACTTGTCCTTCTCCAGCTTACGTACCAGACCATCATAGTTGGAAAAATATTTAGTGATCTTTCTGTCGATCAGAGCGATCAGAAGAGAACGTCTTACATCCTCCACACTCTCCAGTGCTTCCTCGTAGTTGTCGAGATATGCCAGTGCAACTACCAGTTTGTTGTCCTCATTCGCCTGAATATAATCCTTAAGTTCTGTCTCGTCATAGAGATACATGGCGATCAGGCTGGTGCTGTCCGGGATATCCATCAGAAGTTTCGATGGTGCCACGGATTCTCCAAGGAGGACTCTCTGCATGGATACACGATAAATGTGCTCTCCAAACTGTGTACTGATCTCTGTGATTTCTCTGTCAGGTCCTGTCGGAAGCTTGTCTGCTGTGATGTCTGCAAAAATCGTATTGACATTTTTGCGGTAGAACTGATCCCTGCCGGTGATCTGTGAGAATACCTTGTTGGACCAGATCATCCTTCCCTGCATATCCATTACTGCATATGGAAGAGCAAACTCCTCCAGAACCCTTTTTTCCAGAAATTCATACTGGCTGGCAAAGGCTATCAGATCATTGAACATCAGTGGCCGATGGTAAAAGAGCAGCCCGATCGCTGCACCTACATACAGAATGTTTCCCATTGTAACCACTATTCCGGCTTTGATGCTGATCACATACACCAGAACGTTCAAAGCTATCAGCAGAACAGACAAATACAGAGGCCAGCGTGCAAGATGCTTCAGATGACCTTTTAGTTTTAATTTTCCACTCATAACATTCTTTACCATTCTTTTTATAATTTTTTCAAGATGCTATCTGCTATTATAGCAGATTTCTATACATTTTACCATATGAATGTCAATAATCGTGTTTTATAAGCGTTTTATTGAATAAAAAAAGCTGCCATTCGTCTGCGGTCCACATGCAAATGCTTGTCCGACAGATTCATGGCAGCCTGATGTTCAACTAAAAATTAGTCCTGAACGTATGGCATCATGGAAAGATGACGTGCTCTCTTAACAGCAACAGTCAGAGCTCTCTGATGTTTTGCACAGTTTCCTGTGATTCTTCTCGGAAGGATCTTACCTCTCTCAGAAACATATTTTCTGAGTTTTGCTACATCCTTGTAATCGATCTCATTGTTTTCTTTACCGCAGAATACACAAACTTTTTTTCTTCTGCGTCCGCCTCTTCTTTTCATAGGAGAGTCCGGTCTTTCGCCTCTATTGTAAGCCATGATGGTTTCCTCCTTATATAATTTCTTTCAGTTTAATTAAATGGAAGTTCTTCGTCGATTCCGTCCGGAATGTTCATAAATCCGTCAGCAGATGCTGAAACAGGATTCGGCATGGATGGTGCAGACGGTGCACTCTGCTGAGGATGTGATGCTGCATAGCTGTCACTGGATGCTTTGCTCTCGGCAAATTCCTGCTCCTCAACAACAACTTCTGTTGTGTAAACCTTCTGTCCTTCTCTGTTGGTGTAGCTTCCGGTCTGGATACGGCCGCTCACTACGATCCTGATGCCCTGATGGAAGTACTTCTCTGCGAATTCCGCGCCACGTCCGAATACTACACAGCTAATAAAATCAGCGGTCGCCTCGCCGTCACGACGAAATCTTCTGTCTACTGCCAATGTGTATCTTGCAATTGCCAGTGCGTTTTCTCCTGCGGAATATCTCACCTCAGGATCTCTTGTTAAGCGTCCCATTAAAATTACTTTGTTCATTGTAATACCTCTTTCTTCTTAGTGAGTGAACGGGTTTCTTAATGGTGCTTTCTAAAATCCATCTGTAAAAAGATTATGCGTCTTTACGAACGACTAAGTATCTTAATACGTTGTCCATGATGCGTACATGTCTTTCTACTTCTGCCGGACACTGTGCGTCTGCTTCAAACTGAATGAAATAGTAGAAGCCTTCATGCATTTTCTGAATTTCGTAAGCTAATTTCTTCTTACCCCATTCTTCAACGTCTGTGACGTTTCCGTTGTAACGAGCGATGTAAGCTTTTGCTTTCTCTACTACTGCATCGCGAACTTCGTCTTCAACTTTAGCGCTCACAACTAATGCTAATTCGTACTTGTTCATGCTTTCTTACCTCCTTATGGTCTTTAAGGCCCTCTGCCTGTTACAGAGAGCAAGGATATGAAAATATATCACACAGCTAATTATTCTAACATAGAAATTTGTGCTTGTAAAGTATTTTTTGTCGAAACACAAACTTTTTTTGAAAAATTTTTTATTTCCAATAAATACCAACTAACTCGGTTTTATTTTTGTCGTTATTTTGCATAAAGTATTGTATTATTTATCGAAATAGACTATACTATCTGCACAAACGCATTCGCGTGATCAATGGAAAGGAGAAAAACTATGGACTCTGCATTATATGCAAACTATCTGAACATCCTGAAACAGGAGCTTGTTCCTGCCCTTGGATGTACAGAACCGATCGCCATTGCCTATGCAGCGGCAAAAGCCCGGCAGGTCCTCGGAGAGTTCCCGGAGCATGTGGAAATGCACCTGAGTGGCAACATCATCAAGAATGTCAAGGGTGTCACTGTTCCCAATTCCGGCGGACTCAAAGGAATCGATGTAGCGGCAGTTCTTGGTATCGTCGGCGGTAATGCCGACCGTGCCCTTGAGGTACTCAGTGAAGTCACCCCTGAGGATATTGCCAGGACCCGCAAGCTCATCGCACAGAAAGTCTGTTCCTGTACCCTGGTCGAAGGTGTTGATAATCTTTTTATCACAGCCATCGTTACCAGTGGTGAGCACACCGCTTCTGTCACGATCGAGCATCAGCACACCAACATCACAAGGATTGAGAAGGACGGCGAGGTGATCCTTGACAATCCTTATCAGTCTGCTGTCACAGCAACCGTTGACAAATCTCTTCTTACAGTGAAGGATATCCTGGATTTTGCCGATCAGGTCAGAATGGAGGATATCCAGCCGACCATCGACCGTCAGATCAAAATGAATTCTGCGATCGCACAGGAGGGGCTTGACAACAACTATGGTGCACAGATCGGCAAGACACTGATGCATGTATGGGGCAAAGGTGTCACCACGAGAGCCTGTGCCAGAGCTGCTGCCGGAAGCGATGCACGTATGGGCGGCTGTTCCATGCCGGTTGTCATCAACTCCGGAAGTGGAAACCAGGGAATGACGGTTTCACTTCCTGTCATCGTCTTTGCCGCCGAATGGGAAGTTTCACACGAGAAACTCTGCCGTTCTCTCGTTGTCAGCAACCTGATCGCCATCCACCAGAAATATTATATAGGAAGTCTTTCCGCTTACTGCGGTGCAGTCAGTGCTGCCTGCGGTGCCGGTGCAGGGATCACCTATATGTACGGCGGAACTTATCAGCAGGTTTCTCTGACGATCATCAACACGCTTGGAAATGTAGGCGGTATCGTCTGTGACGGTGCCAAACCATCCTGCGCTGCCAAGATCGCATCTTCTGTCGATGCGGCTCTGATGGCATTCCAGCTCAGCATCCAGAACAAGAGCTTTCTGCCAGGCGAAGGTATCATCAAGGATGATATCGAGGAAACAATCAAGAGCATGGGCTATATCGGACGTGTGGGAATGCGCGCTACCGATACGGAAATTCTCAATGTCATGATTGACCAGGCAGATATCGATCAGGACTGCTGAAATTTATTCAAACTTTTACAGGGGGGATCAAATCCATGAAAAAAAACAGTTTTTTTACCAGCCTGCCTTTTAAACTTCTGGTAGGCGTTGTACTCGGCATTATCGCAGGACTTATCCTTAGCAGTACAGATTCTTCTTCTGTCACTATGGCAATCCTGAATATTGTCGTTACTCTGAAATATGTCCTTGGGCAGCTTATCAACTTCTGTGTACCGCTGATCATCATCGGCTTTATCGCACCTTCCATCACCAAACTCGGAAACAGTGCTTCCCGCATGCTTGGTGTTGCTCTGGTGATCGCTTACGTTTCTTCCATCGGCGCAGCCCTGTTTTCTGTTGCAGCCGGCTATACGCTGATCCCGCATCTTTCTATCGTGACAAACGTAGAAGGACTGAAAGAGCTTCCGGAAGTCGTATTTGAACTTTCTATCCCGCAGATCATGTCCGTTATGAGTGCACTTGTATTCTCCATCATGGTTGGTCTTGCCGCTACCTGGAACAAAGCAAAACTCATCACAGGACTCCTTGATGAATTCCAGAAGATCGTCCTTTCCATCGTATCAAAGATCATCATTCCGATCCTTCCATTCTTCATCGGACTGACTTTCTGCGGACTGGCATATGAAGGTTCTATCACCAAACAGCTTCCTGTATTCCTCAAAGTCATCATCATCGTGCTGATCGGCCACTTTATCTGGATGACACTTCTGTATGTCCTCGCAGGTGCATACTCTCACGAAAATCCATGGGAAGTTGTACGCCACTACGGTCCTGCATACCTTACTGCAGTCGGAACCATGTCCTCTGCTGCCACTCTCGCCGTTGCATTACAGTGTGCAGGCAAGGCAAAGCCGCTTCGTAAAGATATGGTGCAGTTCGGTGTTCCGCTTTTTGCCAACATCCATCTGTGCGGTTCCGTTCTGACAGAAGTTTTCTTCTGTATGACGATCTCCAAGATGCTCTACGGTTCCATCCCGTCTCCGGGAACCATGGTCCTGTTCTGCCTGCTTCTTGGAATCTTCGCTCTTGGCGCTCCTGGTGTTCCTGGCGGTACTGTTATGGCATCACTTGGTATCATCACCGGTGTCCTTGGCTTCAATGAAACAGGAACAGCTCTGATGCTTACTATCTTTGCTCTTCAGGACAGCTTTGGTACAGCCTGCAACGTAACAGGCGACGGTGCCCTGACCCTGATCCTTACAGGATATGCAAAGAAACACAATATCAAAGAACAGCATATTGATACTGTAGATCTTTAATTAAGTAGTATTTCTAATAATTATTCCGAAACCGGAGGGTTCTGTCGACTTGACAAAGCTCTCCGGTTTCTTCTATACTGATTTTAATATTTTCCGTCAGGAGGGCAAAATTATGCTTTTGAAAAATGGTCATCTTATTGATCCTGCTACAAAAACCAACGAACCTGTGGACATCCGCGTTGAGAACGGAACGATCGTCGAACTCGGAAAAGATCTTTCTTCCCAAAATGACGAAGAAGTTCTTGATCTTTCCGGTCTGACTGTCGCACCGGGACTTGTTGATACACACGTACATTTCCGTGACCCGGGACTTACTTACAAAGAAGATATCCATACCGGTTCCCTTGCCGCGGCAAAAGGCGGTTTTACCTCCGTCATCTGCATGGCGAACACCAAACCTACTGTTGACTCCGTAGGCACGCTCAAAGACATCCTTACACGTGCCCAGGACGAGAACATACATATCTATCAGACTGCCTCCGTCTCCTACGGCTTAAGCGGCGAAAAAATGACAAATTTCGATGCCCTGGCAGATGCCGGTGCCTGCGGATTTACCGATGACGGGATCCCGCTTCTCGATGCCACTTTCTGCTATGAAGCAATGTGTAAAGCTGCTGAACTTCATATGCCGATCAGTCTCCACGAAGAAGACAAAGCATTCATCACCAATAACGGAATCAACGCCGGAGAAACATCCGCCAGGCTTGGTGTCGTCGGTTCACCTGCGATCGCCGAGGAAGTGATGGTTGCCCGTGACTGTATGCTTGCCCTTCGAAGCGGTGCCGCTGTCGTAATCCAGCATATCAGTTCCGGAAACTCCGTAGAGCTTGTCCGCACAGCGAAAAAACTCGGTGCTGACATCCACGCAGAGGCAACCCCGCATCACTTCACACTTACAGAGGAAGCACTTCTTGAGCACGGTACACTTGCCAAGATGAATCCGCCTCTCCGCACCGAAAAAGACCGCCAAGAGATCATTCAGGGTCTCAAAGACGGCACGATCGACCTGATCGCCACCGACCACGCACCACACAGTGTCGAAGAAAAATCCAAGCCTCTCACAGAAGCGCCAAGCGGTATCACAGGCCTTGAAACTTCTCTTGGTCTTGGCATCACTTCCCTTGTAAAGCCAGGATACCTCACTCTGACAGAGCTTCTGGAAAAAATGACCTGCAATCCGGCTTCTCTCTACAAACTTCCGGGCGGCAGTATCCAGGCAGGCGCTCCTGCTGATTTCGTGATCTTTGATCCTGATGAAAAATGGACCGTTACAGACTTTGCCTCCAAAGCCTCCAACAGCCCATTCAAAGGCGCAGAACTTTATGGAAAGATCCATTACACGATCTGCAATGGAAAGATCGTTTATCGTGGATAAATAAATTATTTTCGGCAAAAAATCTCCCCCGGTGCAGCGGTCCTGCTGTCCTGCCGGGGGAAATTTTTATTTGCTCTGAAATTGCAACTTCCAGTGCCTGTTTGCCTGAGCCGCCGTGAGACTGTGTCACTTCCACCTCCTGTCCTGTCTGTTCTTTCCAGTGCTCTGCAAATACCTTATTGTACTGCTCATATAATTCTCTGGTCGGATCGTAGGATACGTTTGTGATCTCCACCTTATCTGCCGCCCACACTGCTGATGTGCCTGCGATGTTTGCTCCAAGAACTGCCGCGAGTCCTAATGCTAAAAGTCTTTTTTTCATAATACTCTTCCTCTCTTTCCTGTATGGTTTCGTGTTGTGTTTTGCTGTGACACTATAAAACCATATTTTCTGCGAGAAAGAAATCATAAGATCAGAAAACGATGTCTTTTTCTACGCAAAAAACTGCAAGATCCAGTTGTTTTTGAACTGAAATCTTGCAGTTTTTCGTGTATTTTTGCTTATTGAGGTTTATTTTGTGAAAACGTTATCCGTATTTATTTTGTTGGATTCTGAGACACTTTATTTGTTTTTTGTCAGCATTTTTCCTGAAATCGCCGCGAGAATCTGCTGAAAAAGGGTTCCGATCATGACTGGATATACGACTTCACTTGGGAAGTAAGCTACCGCAAGGACAGCTCCTGTACTGATGTTTCGCATGCCGGTTCCGTATACCATGGAAATGGTCGTCTTCTGATCCTGATGTGTCAGTTTGGCGATGAGCCAGCCAAGGAAGTAACCGCCTGCCGCCAGTACAAGGATCGCTGCCGCTACCGCAACGCGCTGTAAATTCATCTGGCGGATATATGGTGCTACTTTAGATGAATTTGAAGTCACGACAAACATCAGTGCCATCTTGGAAAAAGGTGCCAGTTTCTTTGGCCAGGTTTCCATGACTTTTCCGTGGCTCAGTTGGTTCAGACACATTGCTGCGACTGCCGGCAAAGCCACCATATAGAGCAGTTCTTTCATCATGCCCCCAACATCAATTGATACATTGGAACCGATCAGAAAATGCAGGGTAAAGGGAATGATAAACGGTGCAAGAACCGTGTCGATCACGACCAGTGAAAGTGACAGGGAACTGTTTCCATCAAAGATCGATACCCACATCATACTGGCGACTGCTGTCGGAATCGAAAACTCCAGTACCATTCCCGTGATCAGGTTCATATTATTCGGAAACAGCAGATGTCCCATCCCGTAGGCCGCTGCCGGGATCGCTATATGAAGCATAAGCATGATCGTGATCAAACTTCCGGGATTACGGATCACATTTGCCACATCCCGGAACCTGGACTTCAATGCTCCTGTGAATGTCATAAATGCAAATACATATGTCACATATGGAAGGCCATGTTTCGCAATATCCGGAAAACACACTCCTACCAGCAAACATAACGGCGTAACAAAAGCCATCCATTTCTCTATAAATTTATTAAATCTGTCCAGCATTATATTTCCCCTCTCTCGTTACATTATAAGAAGATTATAGCATATCGCTTTTGTGTGATGAAGTCCGTAAAATATTTATATACGCAAAAAAGTCCAGAGCATTAAACTCTGGACTCTGGTAGAGGTGCCACCCGGATTTGAACCGGGGATAGAGGTGTTGCAGACCTTTGCCTTACCACTTGGCTATGGCACCATATTTAATTGTTTCCTTAAAGGAAAGTGACTCCAAGGGGATTTGAACCCCTGTTACCGCCGTGAAAGGGCGGTGTCTTAACCGCTTGACCATGGAGCCAATTCTATTGCTATCGGCTCTAGGTCCGAAAAGCTAACTCCCCCTGTTGGACTCGAACCAACGACACTGCGGTTAACAGCCGCATGCTCT
>ERZ840517.1184-NODE-1184-length-29608-cov-5.859947_pt1 | contig 29608 bp, 25 predicted proteins | sample MGYA00519876_ERZ840517 | MGnify/ENA primary metagenome ERZ840517 (study PRJEB31850, sample SAMEA3708882) | human gut metagenome | biome: human gut; feature: human-associated habitat; material: faeces | place: China | collected 2014 ... | reverse complement strand
GGCCAGTTACGGCGTTCGGTAGAACGCCGTAACCCTAAGACTCGATATAGTCTTTGAGCTTGCTGCTGCGGCTCGGGTGGCGGAGCTTGGCCAAGGTCTTGGACTCGATCTGGCGGATACGCTCGCGCGTGACGCCAAACTCGCGACCGACCTCCTCGAGCGTGCGGGGATGCCCGTCGACAAGGCCAAAGCGCAGCTCGATAACCTTGCGCTCACGATCGGCAAGCGAGTCGAGCACCTGGGTGAGCTGCTCCTGCAGCATGGAGAAGCTGGCAGCATCGGGCGGAACGATAGCCTGGGAGTCCTCGATGAAGTCGCCCAGCTGGGAATCCTCTTCCTCGCCGATGGGGGTCTCGAGCGACACGGGCTCCTGCGAGATCTTCTGGATCTCGCGGACGCGGTCGGCGCTCATGTCCATCTCGGCACCGATCTCCTCAGGGGTCGGGTCGCGACCCAGATCCTGAAGGAGCTGGCGCTGCACGCGGACGAGCTTGTTGATAGTCTCGACCATATGCACGGGAATACGGATGGTACGGGCCTGGTCGGCGATAGCGCGCGTAATGGCCTGACGGATCCACCACGTGGCGTACGTGGAGAACTTGAAGCCCTTCTGGTAGTCGAACTTCTCGACGGCGCGAATCAGACCGAGGTTGCCCTCCTGGATCAGGTCAAGGAACAGCATGCCGCGGCCGACATAGCGCTTGGCGATGGAGACGACCAGACGCAGGTTTGCGCTGATGAGCGCCTGCTTGGCTTCGAGGCCAACGTTCTCAATGCGCGTAAGACGACGCATCTCGGCACGCGTGAGCTCGAGCTCACCGGCATCGGCAGCCTCGAGCTTCTCGGTGGCCTCAAGACCGGCCTCGATCTTCATGGCCAGATCGACCTCTTCGGAGGCGGTCAGCAGGTCGACCTTGCCGATCTCCTTGAGGTACATACGAACCGGATCGCCGGTCAGCATCACCGTGGAGGCATCGATGCCACGCACGCGGGAGCGTGAACGGGACGTGCGCACGGTGCGCTTCTTCTTGCTCTTGGAAGAACCCATCTCGGCATCGGCCTGACGGGCCATCTTGAGCTCGTGATCGTCAAGCGAGCCGGAATCGTGCTCGTCGTCGTCATCGAAATCGTCGGTATCGGTATCGTTATCGTCATCGTCGACGTCCATGGGGGCGTCGTCGTTACCGCTCGCGGAGATAATCTGGATGCCGCTGTTGCGCAGCGCGGAATACACCGCGGTGAGCTGCTCGTCAGAAACATCGATATCCTTCAGGGCGACCTGAATCTCGTCCTCGGTTACCGAAGTCCTGTTTGAGCCGTTGCCCATGAGCTTTGCAACGTAGGATTCCAGCCCAGTACCCGTGCTCTCAGTCTTTTTTGGCACAGATTCTCCCTTCATAGTCCACAGGACTCAATACTTTAGCACACACATCGACGTCTATACCCAAAAAGAGGACAGGATATAGGCGAGAATACGCTGGTTGACCACAACATCTAGGCCTATTCGGCGTCTGCGGCCTCCAGACCGATCAAACGGAACGGGTCCGCCACGCCGCCGATAGACTTTTGCAGCTCGCGTTGACGCTGCGAATCCTGCGCGGCCTGCACGGTCAGCGCGCGACGGGCCTCATCATCGAGCGAACGGTCCTGGCGCAGCTTGGCCTGTGCGGCACGCATGCGGCGCTTGATGGTGTAGAGCTCGAGCGTATCGAGCATGAACACGATGTTCGTCTCGGTGGGGTGCTTGCTCGTCGCGGAGATGCGCCCGGCACTCACAAGCGTTGCCGCCTCGGGACAGACCGAGCGCGCCGCATCCATGCAGGCTGCAGGATCGGTTCCCGACGGCGTTGCCAGAACGGCCCATGCGATGGACTCGTGACGTGGGTCAACCCACTCGATAGAGCAGATGCGGTCGGCATACGTGCGGAACAGGTCGGGGTAGCTCGTGAGCATCGTCAACAGCTCGCGCTCCCCTGCCAAGGACTTGCGCTCAAGATCAGTAAGAACCATCGGCGCCGCCGCAGCCGGAGCGCCCGAACCATCAGTCACAGGCACAGCACCCATACCATCAGGCGCGTCGATCGGCGGCAGGTCGTCGACGACCTCCACGGGCGCGGCACCGTAGGCATCGAGCGGGACGTAGTCATACGGCTCTTCTTCGACCGGCGCGGACACCGGCGGCGTCGCGCCCGATGCCCAAGCACCGCGAGATGCCCCCTGCGAACCAGACGTCCGACCGCCCGCGCTACCAGAGCGCTCAGCCTGTGCCCGCTGGCGCTCATAGTTCTGCTCACGACGTCGTTCCGCATCCTCGCGCTTGGCGACATCGCGAAACACACGGCCCGAGCTCGCACGCACTGTCTCCAGATCCAAACCCAACAGGTCGGCAATTTGAATAAAGTACGTGTCGATCATATAGCTGTCGCGCAGCGGATAGATAAGCGTCAGCGCATCTTCCAGCGCCTTGGCACGACCGCCCGGCGTGGTGATGTCACTCGACTCCTGCAGCGAACGGTAGACAAAGTCCATAAGCGGCTCGGCAGCGTCGATGCGCGCCTGCAGCTCCCCTCCGCCGTGCGCCGTAATGAACTCCATGGGATCGTTACCGTCGGGCAGCACCACGCAGCGCAGGTCCATAGAATCCTGCTCGATAAACTGAATCGCACGGCGAGCGGCCTTTTGACCGGCGTCATCGCCGTCAAACATATACACGATGCGCTTAGCAAAGCGGGTGAGCGTCTTGACGTGATGCTCCGTGAGCGCGGTGCCCAGCGTGGCGACAACGTTTTTAATCCCCGCCTCCCAACAGGCGATGCAGTCGGTATAGCCCTCCACCACGATGGCGGTATCCTGCGCGACGATAAACTCCTTGGCCCAATTAAAGCCGTAGAGGTTTCGCTTTTTATGAAACACGCTCGTCTCGGCGGTATTGAGGTACTTGGGTTGGCCATCACCCATGATGCGACCACCAAAGGCAATGTTGTGACCCTGCTCGTCAAAGATGGGGAACATCACGCGGTCGTAGAAGCGGTCGGCAAGCTGCCCGCGCCCGCGGCTCACGGCAACGTTGGCATCGATCATCTCCTGCGGGGTAAAACCCGCCTGGGACAGGTGCGACACCAGCGCGTTGCGGCCAGGCGCAAAGCCCAGGCAGTAGCGGCGGCAGACGTCGCCACCCATGCCGCGGCTGGCAAAGTACTCGCGCGGACGGCCGTCCTTACCGCGCATAAGCATGGTGTGATAGAACTGGGCGGTCTCGGCGCACAGATCGTAGATGCGGGCACGCTTGGTACCGCGCTCGCGGCGGTCTCCGGTGTCGTGCAGCTCAATACCCGCGCGATCGGCCAAATAACGGATTGACTCGGGAAAGCTCAGGTTCTCGCGCTTCATGATATAGGTGAAGACGTCGCCACCCTCGCCGCAGCCAAAGCAATGCCACACCTGCGTGGCGGGAATAATGTGGAAGGACGGAGTCTTTTCGCCATGAAAAGGGCAGCAACCCCAAAACTCATGACCGCGGGGCTTGAGCTCAACCGTTTCCTGCACGATGGCGACTAAGTCGGACGCAGCGCGTACCTGGTCTTTTTCCTCATCGCTAATCACGGACACTCACCCCCTGCTCGCCCAAGTTGTGACGAATATCTTCGATATTACCCTCGACGGTCGCGATCAACTCATCCAGCGAATCGAACACGCGCGACGGACGCAGCCAGCGCGTAAACGCCAGCGAAACGGAAGCGCCGTACAGGTCGCCCGTATAACCAATTAAATTAGCCTCGAGATGCGCAGATGCCGCATCGTCGGCATACGTCGGCGGCAGTCCGACGTTAACGGCAGCGGGCCACACGATGTCGTTTACCAGCAACAGGCCCTCATACACGCCATCGGCAGGCACCTGAATGCCGTCGGGAACCTGTAGGTTTGCCGTGGGAAAGCCCATGCCAGAGCCCTCGTGACGGCCGCGAATAACACCGCCGCGCACCATATACGGGCGTCCGAGTAACCCAGCAGCAAGCCCCACATGGCCCTGTCCCAGCTCGTGACGAATGCGGGTGGCGCAAATGGCCTCACCGCCCTCGCAAAGCAAGTCGTGCCCGTATACGTCAACGCCGCGCTCGGCACCCCAGGCGCGCATCTCGGCAACACCAGAAGCACCGCCGCGACCCAGCCTAAAGTCGCTGCCAACGCGAATCGAGCGAATGTCGACCACGCGTGACAACAGTGCGAGAAAACCGACATGGTCGAGCGCCGCGACCTCAGGCGTAAAGGGAACGGCCACCACTGCATCGACCCCAGTTTGAGCCAGGGCATGCAGACGGTCGGCCGTCGTCATCAATTTTTGAGCGGGCGAAGGGCTCACCACGACGTCCGGGTCGGGATCGAAAGTGACCACGACCGCCTTGCAGCCATGGGCACGGGCATCACGGACAAGCGCTTCGATGAGTTCCTGGTGCCCACGGTGCACACCATCGAACACGCCGATGGCAATCGATGCGGCACCCAAGTGCTCGCACTCATCAAACGCATCGGCAGTAACGATGCGAGCCTCGTCCGACTCGCCCTCGAAAAAGATACGCGCGAGCTCGCGAGCGGACAACATCATCGAACACCGCCGATTGCCTGCGGAAACACGTGCTCCATGACAAAGCGGCCACTCTCAATGCGGGCGAGCGCCTTGAGTCCCCCATCGAGCACCAACGCAAAAGGCGCCTTCGCGGTATCGAAATCGGCAAGCGCACGCTCAACGGGAATGCGTCGGCCGCAGAGCAGGTCGTCGGCAAGATTGCCCGGCAAGTCAACACGCGTGGCGCCCAGGGCCGCAATGGGATCCAGGGCAAAGCCAGCCGCGGACTCGGGAGAAAGCTCCTCGACCGCATGACAAGCGCCAATGGAAACAACACCGGAGGCCGTGCGGCGCAGCGCGGAAATGTGCGCCGCGCTCTCGCAGGCGCGGCCCAAGTCGCGAGCGAGCGCACGGATATAGGTACCCTTGCTCACTAAGAACGCCACGGTCCACACACACGTATCACCTTCGCCTCCCACGGCGATCAGGTCGGCGGCATAGACCTCGACGGGGCGCGGAGGTAGGTCCACCGCATTGCCCTCGCGAGCAGACTTGTAGGCGCGAACGCCATTGACCGAGATGGCCGAAAACGCCGGCGGCACCTGCATCTGCGGACCCAGCATAGCGGCCAAGCGCTCACGGGCATAGGCAGGATCGCGGAGCTCGTTGGCAACAGCCACGGTGCGGACGGCCTCGCCCTCCGCATCATCGGTATTGGTCTCGGCGCCAAACGAAATGTCGGCGACGTAGCTTTTGGTATCGAGTGTGAGCATACCCAGCAGACGGGTGGCCTGACCCACGCCCACCACCATGACACCCGATGCCATGGGGTCGAGCGTGCCGGCATGGCCGACGCGACGCTCATGGAGGGCGCGCCGACATTGCGAGACCACATCGTGGGACGTGCAGCCCACCGGCTTATCGACGGCGAGCAGCATATTCAGTTGAGAAGGCGTACGACGAGCCATGTACCATCCAAAAAGTTAAAGCTCGACGGTCACCGAAGCGGGATCCTCCCCTACCAGCTCGGCCAGCATGGGAAGTGCCACGGTGAGCGTCTCGAGAATCGTTCCGTTGTTGGAGAAACCGGCGGCAGCGGGATGTCCGCCTCCGCCAAAGGCAGCAGCGATCTCGGACACGTTGAGGTCGCCCTTGGAGCGCAGGTTGCCGCGCACCTTGGTATCGCCCTCAATGCCCTTCAGGAACAGGCAGACTTCGACGCCCATCACCGAGCGAACCACATCGACCAGGCCGTCGCACTCATCCGAGGTGACACCGCAAGCCTCAAGGTCACTCTGGTACGCGTAACTATACGCGACGCGCCCGTGGGCCACCGTCTTGATGCGGCCCATAACGATGGACTTGAGGTGCAAAAACTCAACGCGCATGCTCTGGTAGACCTCGAGTGCCACACGCGCCGGATCGGCACCGTGGGCAACCAGACGCGAGGCTGCATGGAACGCGGCGGCATCGGCGTTTTGGTACTGAAAACGGCCGGTATCGGTAACCAAGCCACACAGCAGGCAGGTCGCAACGCCATCACGTGCGACAATGCCGCAATTGTCCAAGAAGCGGTCAATGATCATGGCGCAGGCTGCAGCTTCGACGCGCCTCAGGCTGAGCTCGGCAAACTCCTCGCGCGCCGGATGGTGATCGAAGCACACCACATGCTTGGAGCGACGAAGCACCTCGGCGGAGTTGTTCAGGCGCTCTACGACCGGTACGTCCACCGAGATGAACAGGTCAGGATTGCCAGTGTACGCAGATGCCGGCACCAGGCGATCGGAGCCTTCCATAAAGCGGTAGATACGCGGAACCGGGCCATCGTCTGCCAACAGCAGCGCAATGTCCTTGTTGGGAAAAAACTTCATGAGCGAAAGGCCCAGACCCAACACGGAGCCCAGGGCGTCGCCATCGGGAGAAGTGTGTCCCGAAATCGCAATGGAGGACGCACCCTCGATGAGCTCGAGGATGCGTCGCTGAATATCTGCAGACTCGCACGAGGCGAGGTCGGCGGAATTAGTCATCTAAAGCTGCCTCCTGGGCGGCATCCGCTATCGGATAGCCGTCCTCGTCCTTTTCGATCGCAAGCGTGGCGGGAACGTTTTCCAGCGCACGCGTGATGCGCTCGGCCTCATCGGTCGAGCGATCGATGCGAAAATCGAGCTCGGGCGTAACACGCCAATCGAGCGAGCGAGCCAACAGACTGCGAATACGGCCCTTAGCGCTTGCGAGCGCCTCCATGACCTCGTCGTAGCGGCTCGCATCGCACGACACGAACACGCGCGCGAACGAACGGTCCACCGCGACCTCGACCGCGGTCAAAGTAACCAGGTCGAGACGCGGATCGGAAACCTCAAAGAGCAGGATATAACCGAGCTTCTCGCGAAGCTGCTCGCCCAGACGGCGGGTTGCCTGCGTTTGCTTCATAGCGCTACCCCCTACTCGGTACGGGCAACCTGGTCGATACGGTAACCCTCGATCTGGTCGCCGGGCTTGATGTCCTGGAAGTTCTCCAGGCCAATGCCGCCCTCGGAACCGCTCTTGAGGCTCTTGGCCTCGTCCTTGTAGTGACGCATCGAGGCGATCTTGCCGTTGAAGACCACGATGCCGTCGCGCACCAGACGCACGGAATCGGTCGCGGCGATCTCGCCCTCTTCGACGCGGACACCGGCGGCGATACCGACTTTGGGCACCTTGAAGGTGTCCAGGACGGTCGCGGTACCCGTGGAGACCTCGACCTCGGTGGGCTTGAGCATGCCGATACGGGCAGCGTCGAGCTCCTCGAGGCACTTGTAGATGACGTCGTAGCAACGGATCTCGACGCCCTCGCGCTCGGCGGCGGAACGCGCCTTACCGTCGGGGCGGACACCAAAGCCGATGATGATGGCGTTGGAGGCGTCGGCCAGGACGACGTCGGTCTCGTTGATGGCACCGACGGCGGAGTGGATCGTGTTGATGCGAACCTCGGACTGATCCATCTTGTCGAGCGAGTCCTGAAGGGCCTCGATGGAACCCTGGACGTCGGCCTTGATGATCAGGTTGAGCTCCTTGACCTCGGCGTCGGCAATGGTCTCGAAGAGGTTCTCGAGCGTGACGTGCTTGACGCGGCTCTGCTCCTCGATACGGGCCTTGAGCGAACGCTCGTCCGCAAGGGCACGAGCCTCGCGCTCGTCCTCGAACACGCGGAACTCGTCACCGGCGTTGGGTACGGACTGCAGACCCAGGATCTCGACGGCGTCGGAGGGACCGGCCTCGGTGACGGCGCGGCCCTTGGGGTCGAGCATGGCTCGGACGCGGCCGTAGGTGAGGCCGGCGACCAGCGTATCGCCCACGTGCAGGGTACCGCGGGTCACGAGCACGGTAGCGACCGAGCCGCGGCCCTTGTCGAGCTTGGCCTCGAGGACGTTGCCGGAGGCAAAGGTGTCCGGGTTGGCCTTGAGCTCGAGCACGTCGGCCTGGAGCAGCACGGTCTCCAGAAGATCGTCGATACCGATCTTCTGCTTGGCCGAAATGTTGACGAACATGTTCTGTCCGCCCCACTCCTCGGGGATGATGCCGTACTCGGTGAGCTCCTGGCGCACGCGGTCGGGGTTGGCACCCGGCTTATCGATCTTGTTGACGGCGACGACGATGGGTACGCCGGCGGCCTTGGCGTGGTTGATGGACTCGATGGTCTGGGGCATGACGCCGTCGTCGGCGGCGACGATCAGAATGACGATGTCGGTCACCTTGGCGCCGCGGGCACGCATGGCCGTAAAGGTGGCGTGGCCGGGGGTGTCGATGAAGGTGATCTTGCGGTCGTTGATCATGACCTGCGAAGCGCCGATGGCCTGGGTAATGCCGCCCGCCTCGCCGGCAGCGACGCCGGTGTGACGGATGGCGTCGAGCAGGCTCGTCTTGCCGTGGTCGACGTGACCCATGACGGTGACGACCGGGGCGCGCGGCTTAAGGTCGGCGGGATCGTCGTAGAACGAGAAGGTGTTCTCCTCCTCGGGGGTGATGATCTTGATCTGACGGCCCAAGTCGTCGGCAACGAGCTCGACAAGGTCGTCGGACATGGACTGCGTCATGGTAAGCGGCGTACCCAGCAGGAACAGGCGCTTGATGATGTCGTTGGCCGGAACGTCGAGCGCCTCGGCGAGCTCCTGGACGGTAACGCCCTGGGAGACCTTGATGGCGTCGAGGTCCTCGGGGTTCACGCCCTGGGCCAGCGCCTCCTCAATCTTGCGCTCTTCCTGAGCCTTGGCGGCCTCGCGCTCGCGCTTCTCCTTGCGCTTTTTGCGACGACCAGTGGACTCGCGAGAGGCCTCCTCGACGGCGGCACGGGCCTCCTCGAGCACCTTCTCGCGGCTGTACTCCTCGGCCTCGCGAGCCATACGGCTGTAGTGGTCCTCTTCGTTGTTGTGACCGCCCTTGCGCTTCTTGCCCTTGCCCTGCTTATCAGGGTTGGGGAAGTCCATGCCGGCAGCGACGTTGTTGCTGGCGTTGGTGCGATGGCTGTGCGGACGGCTCTCGGAGGCGTTGCGCTCGGAGTTGCTGTCGGAGGCGTTACGATCGTTGCGACGGCCACCGCGGCGGTCGTTGTTGCCGCCACGACGGTTACCGCGCTCGGCGGCGCGCTCGGCCTTGGCCTTGTCCTCGGCGTCCTTCTTCTCCTTGAGCACGGTCTCCTGTGCGGCGATCTGGTCGAGCAGCGAACGGAAGCGCGAACCGGAGTCGGAAGCGGGAACGGCGCGGCGCTGGGCCTCGCGGGCAGCCTCCTCCTTCTCGCGGGCAAGGCGCTCCTGCTCGGCCTTCTTCTTGGCCTCGGCCTCGGCGCGGGCAGCCTCCTCGGCAGCCTGGGCTGCGGCAAACTGGCGGCGCTCCTCCTCGCGGGCCTTCTCGGCGGCGATGCGCTCGCGCTCGGCCTCGGCAGCGCGTGCGGCTTCCTCGGCGGCAGCCGCCTGCTCCTCGGCCTGCTTGGCGGCCTCGACTTCCTGAGCGCGGGCCTCGATCACCGAGGCGAGCTGCTTGCGGACCATGGCGACATAGGCGTCCTCCAAGGTGGAGGAAGCGGACTTAGCGGGAATCTTCATATCGGCGAGATGACCCATCAGTTCCTTGGAGGTCATGCCGAACTCTTTGGCCAAGGTGGACACACGGACTTTTGCCATATGACTTCACCTACCCTTTCTGGCACCTTGGGTGCCTAGAGACTGAACGAGCGTGGGAGACGCGCCGGGGCCCGCCCGGCGCGACCGCGCGCTAGATCAGGTCCTCCGCATCATCGAAGGCGTCGGTGTCGTGGACACCGCAGAAACGGGAGCCGGGACGAGCCTGGTTGCGGCACTGGATGCCGTCCTCGGACACATACTCGCAGCGGCGGACATCCTCGTCCTCCTCGTCACCGATCAGGTCGGCGGCGGGCTCCTCGTGAACGGGAACGTTCTTGAGGATGTCGGCGGCAAGCGTCTCGGACTTGATGTCGATGTGCCAGCCGGTCAGGCGCGCAGCGAGGCGGGCGTTCTGGCCTTCCTTGCCGATGGCGAGGGACAGCTGGTCGTCGGGGACGATGACGCCGGCGTAGGCCTTCTCCTCGTCGATGAGGACGCGGGTGACCTTGGCGGGCGACAGGGCGTTGGCGACGTAGACGGCAGGATCGGCATCCCACAGGATGACGTCGACGCGCTCGCCACGGAGCTCGCCCACGACAGCGCGAACACGGCTGCCCTTGGGGCCGACGCAGGCACCCACGGGATCCAGACGGTCGTCGAGCGAGTGGACGGCAACCTTGGAACGCTGGCCGGGCTCGCGGGCGATTGACTTGATCTGGACGGTGCCCTCATAGATCTCGGGCACCTCCTGCTCAAACAGACGACGCATGAGCTCGGGGTGGGTACGGGAGATGACAATCGGCGGACGGCTGTGCTCGCCACGAACCGGCTGCAGGTTGGAGTTGGGGTCGCGAACGTCGATGATCACGGCCTTGATGTGCTGATTGTGCAGGTAGCGCTCGCCCATCGGACGCTCGTTGCGCTCGTTCTCGTAACGACGCTGATCGAAGTGCGGCAGCTCGGCCTCGACGCCTTCGCGAATCTTGACGATCGTGAAGTCGGGCGTGGACTGCAGCACGGTACCGCTGATGAGGTCACCGATGCGGCCGGAGAACTCCTCGTAGATCTGCTCGCGGGCGGAGTTACGCACGATGGCGTTGATCTCGGCCTTGGCGTGCTGGGCAGCGATGCGGCTCGTGTTCTTGGGGGTGACGTCGATCTCCTCGAACTCGGTGAAGTTGCCCTCCTCGTCCATGGAATCGTCGATCGGCTCCAGGCGGTAGACGTAGATCTTGCCGGTGGTGCGGTCGATGGTCACCTTAGCGCCCCACTCAAGATGCAGGATCTCGGCATAGCTCTTGGCGAGCGACTGCTCCAGGCGGTCGATCAGGTAGAGCTGGTCGATGTGCTTCTCCTGGCAAAGCTCCATCAGGGCGGACATCATGTCGGATGCTGCCATCTTACTTTCCTTCCTTCGCGGGCTTGAAGTCGTAGGTGGGCTTCAACTTGCACTTTTTAACATCAGAGAAATCGAGGGTGACGGAATCGCCGTCCTCGAGCTCGAGGGTAACGTCGGTCTCGGTCGCGGCGACAATCTTGCCGGTGTACTTGCGACGGCCCTCGGTGGCGGTGGAGGTGAGCTCACAGTCCTCGCCCACAAAGCGGGCAAAGTCGCGCGGACGGCGCAGGGGGCGTGCCATGCCCGGGCTCGACACCTCGAGCGTATAGCTCGAAGAGATGGGGTCGAGCTCCTCAATCACGTCGCCGACCCACTTGGTATTGGCCGTGACGTCGTTGAGCGACAGGCTCTGACCCTCGGCACCCTCGATACGTACGCGCACGCAGGGGGCCTTGGTGGCGCCCACGAGCTCAACGTCGACGATGTCGACATCGTGCTGGGGAGCGACGGCCTCGAGCGCGTCGATGATCGCCTGCTCGGTCTTGGTCTTGACCATTGCGGCACCTCCATCCATACAAAAAAGAAGCGGGGCCGAAACCCCACTTCTTTCAATTACAACTTCATTTGCAAGCAAACTATACCAATAGCTGCGAAAACGTGCAAGCACAGTACGAATCTGCAGGTCAGCGTGCGCACAGCTTCTCCACAAGAATAGGACAATTGACCGCAAGCACTTGGTCGGGTACACGCAAGACGAGGGGCGACCCAGCCGGATCGTCCCTCGTCTTTAATGTGTCAGCTAAGCGCGCAGCGCTTACTTGACCACCAGGTTGACCAGCTTGCCGGGCACGCAGATGGCCTTGACGACCGTCTTGCCCTCAAGCCACTTGGCAACGGCGGCCTCGGCGGCAGCCTGCATCTCCTCGTTGGAGGCGTCACGGGCGACGTCGATGCGGCCACGGACCTTGCCGAGCACCTGTACGACAATCTGCACCGTGTCCTCGATGGACTCGGCCAGGTCAAACTCGGGCCAGGCGGCGGTATAGGCGTTGCCCTCGCAGCCGAGCGCCTCATGCCACAGCTCATCGGCCCAGAACGGGCAGATGGGGGCAAGGACGCTCACGATATCCTTGGCCACGCCGTAACACAGGGCCTTGTCACGGGAAGCGCCCTCAGTAGCGTTGAGGTAGGCGCTCGCGGCATTGACGAGTTCCATGACGGCCGAGATCGCGGTGTTGAACTGGCCGCGGTCAAAGTCCTCGGTGCACTTGGCAATGGTGCGGTGACGCTCGCGATAGAGCTTCATCGCGGCCTCGTCGAGCGCGGACTTGTCAAAGGCCACGTTGGCGTCACCGGACTGGACGAGCTGCCACACGATACGCCAGGCGCGCTTAATGAAGCGGTTGGCGCCCTCGACGGCCTTGGGATCCCAGTCGAAGTCCTTCTCGGGCGGGGCGATAAACAGGATCGCCAGACGCATGGTGTCGGCACCGTAGGGTTCAATGACCGAGCTCGGGGGCACGACGTTGCCCTTGGACTTGGACATGGTGTCGCCGTTCTCGTCCTTGACCATGCCCTGGCACAGCAGGTTGGTGAAGGGCTCGTCAACGCTCAGCAGGCCCAGATCGCGCAGCGCCTTGGTAAAGAAGCGGCTGTAGAGCAGGTGCAAAATGGCGTGCTCGATGCCGCCGATGTAGTTATCGACGGGCATCCAACGGTCGGCAGCCTCACGGGAGAAGGGCAGCTCGGTGTTGTGCGGGTCGGTATAGCGCAGGTAATACCAACTGGAGCAGGTAAAGGTGTCCATGGTATCGGTCTCACGCTTGGCCGGGCGACCGCAGACCGGGCAGGTGGTCTCGTAGAACTCCTTGCACTCGGCGAGGGTCTCGCCGGCACCCAGGTCCAGGTTCTCGGGCAGCGTCACCGGCAGCTGGTCCTCGGGCACGGGCACGATGCCGCAGTGCTCGCAGTGGATGGCCGGGATGGGGTTGCCCCAATAACGCTGACGGCTGATGAGCCAGTCGCGCAGACGGAACTCGACCTTGCGACGGCCGCAGCCCATGGCCTCGAGGTCGGCCACGATGGCAGCCTCGCCCTCAGAGTGCTTGCCGCCGCGCATGCCGGTGTACTTGCCCGACTGGACCAGCGTGCCCTCGGCAGCGTGGGCGCAATCCCAGTCGACGGTCTCGGCATGGAAGGTGTCGATGGTCTCGCCGCTAGCCTCGACGGCAGCGCGATCCTCATCGTCCAGGATGATCGGCACGATCGGCAGGTCGTACTTGCGGGCGAACTCAAAGTCGCGCTGGTCGCCGCAGGGAACGGCCATGACGGCACCGGTGCCGTAGTCGGCAACGACATAGTCGGCAACCCACACGGGGATCTTCTCGCCGTTGACGGGGTTTACCACGTAGCGGCCCGTAAAGGCGCCGTGCTTCTCGAGGGTACCCTGGGCGCGCTCGACGGCAGAGATATGCTTGGAGTCCTCGACGATCTTGGTGACGGCCTCCTCGTACTGAGTGCCCTCGACGAGCTCGTGCAGGCGCGCGTACTCGGGAGACAGGACAAAGAAGGAAACGCCAAAGAGCGTGTCGGCGCGCGTGGTGAAGACGGTGATCTTACCCTCGTCGCCCTCGATGGGCTCGCCATCGGCGTCGCACAGGGTAAAGTCAACCTCGGCGCCCTCGGAGCGGCCGATCCAGTTGGCCTGCATCTGCTTGACGCGCTCGGGCCAGCCGGGGAGCTTCTCAAGGTCATCGAGCAGCTCCTGGGAGTAGTCGGTGATCTTGTAGTACCACTGCTCGAGGTCACGCTTCTCGGGCTCGGTGCCGCAACGCCAGCACTTGCCCTCGGTTACCTGCTCGTTGGCCAAAACGGTCTTGCAGGTGGGGCACCAGTTGACCGGGTTCTTCTTGCGGTAGACCAGACCCTTTTCCCACATCTTTTCAAAGATCCACTGACCCCAGCGATAGTAGTCGGGGCTACAGGTCTTAACGGTACGATCCAGATCGTAGGAGAAGCCCATGCGCCTCATCGTGGCGAGCGCCTGGTCCATGTTCTTATACGTCCAGGCGGCAGCCTGCGTATTGTGCTTGATGGCAGCGTTCTCGGCGGGCAGGCCAAAGGCGTCAAAGCCGATGGGGTGCAGCACGTCAAAGCCGCGCATGCGGGCCTGACGGGCCATGGCATCGCCGATGGTGTAGTTGCGCGCGTGGCCCATGTGCAGGTCGCCCGACGGATACGGGAACATCTCGAGCACGTACTTCTTGGGCTTGCTGGCGTCGGTGTCGACGGCAAAGAGGTTGGAGTCCTCCCAGGCCTTCATCCACTTGGACTCAATGGCCTGTGCGTCATAGGCAGGGATCTCGTCCTTATGATCTGTGCAATCGCACATATCAGCTCCTTTGTTAGCTGGGTTGGGACGGAGCGTTCTTACCTTTACTCGCTGCTGCGGACAGTCCTGCTCGCACGAAGAGCACATTAAGTGCTCTTCGGCTCGTGCGGAACTTGCAGCGAGCAAAGGTAAGAACGCCCCGCCACATCGTTAACTCGCATGATGATAGCAAATACGACAAGCGAGATGCCTGCGACTTGCATGCATCTCGCTTTATCTAAATAACGTGGTTGTGAATCAACCGCTAATTGTTACCCGCCCAAGCATAATCGGGTTTTCCAAGTGTCGCAGATTGCCGTGAAAGAGGAGCGACGCGTACTTTGGTACGCGAGCGACGGTTTGAACGGCAAGGTGCGGTGCTTGGGAAAGCCGCTTAGCGGTAGCTGACGCTTTGCTGGGAGTCCTTGACCACAACGTCGTGGGCTCCGCCTTCGACGATGGAGGTGGAGCTGACCAGGGTCAGGCGTGCCTTTTCCTGGAGCTCGGGGATCGAGAGGGCACCGCAGTTGCACATCGTGGACTTGACCTTGTAGAGCGTGCCGCCCACGCCGTCCTTGAGGGAGCCGGCGTAGGGAACGTAGGAGTCGACGCCCTCGACGAAGCTGAGCTTCGCGGCGCCGCCCAGGTCGTAGCGCTGCCAGTTGCGGGCACGCGCAGAACCCTCGCCCCAGTACTCCTTCATGTACTGACCGTTGACGTTGACGCGCTCGGTCGGGCTCTCGTCGAAGCGGGCGAAGTAGCGGCCCAGCATCATAAAGTCGGCACCCATGGCAAGGGCGAGCGTCATGTGGTAGTCGTAGACGATGCCGCCGTCGGAGCACACGGGCACGTAGACACCGGTCTCCTCGTAGTACTCGTCACGGGCGCGGCAGACGTCGATCAACGCGGTGGCCTGGCCACGACCGATACCCTTGGTCTCGCGGGTAATGCAGATGGAACCGCCGCCGATACCGACCTTGATGAAGTCGGCACCGCAGTCGGCCAGGAAGCGGAAGCCCTCGGCGTCGACGACGTTACCGGCACCGACCTTGACGTCCTCACCATAGTTGGCGCGAATCCACTCGATGGTGCGCTTCTGCCACTCGCTGAAGCCCTCGGAGGAGTCGATGCACAGAACGTCGGCACCGGCCTCGATGAGCAGAGGCACGCGCTCGGCATAGTCGCGGGTGTTGATACCGGCACCGACCATGTAGCGCTTGTCGTTATCGAGCAGCTCGTTAGGATTGGTCTTGTGGCTGTCGTAGTCCTTGCGGAAGACGATGCCCATAAGGTGATCGTTGTCGTCGACGATAGGCAGAGCGTTGAGCTTGTTGTCCCAGATGACGTCGTTGGCAACCTTGAGGCTGATGTTCTTGTCGCCCACGATGAGCTGCTCACGCGGGGTCATGAACTCGGAGACCTTCGTCTGGTGGTCATCGCGACTGGGGCGATAGTCACGGCTGGTGACGATGCCCAGGAGCTTGCCCTTGGGAGTGCCGTCGTCGGTGACCGGCATGGTGGAGTGGCCGGTCTTCTCCTTGAGCTCGATGACCTGCTCCATGGTCATGTCGGGTGTCAGCGTGGAATCGGACTGAACGAAACCAGCCTTGTGATCCTTAACGGCCTTGACCATAGCAGCCTCGGACTCGGGGGTCTGAGAACCGTAAATGAAGGACAGGCCACCCTCGGTAGCGAGCGCGACACCCATGTCGACGCCCGAGACGGACTGCATGATGGCGGAAACCATGGGGATGTTCAGGGTGATTGCCGGCTTCTCACCGCGCTTGAAGCGGGTTAGCGGCGTCTTAAGAGAGACGTTGTTAGGGATGCACTGCGAGGACGAGTAACCAGGGACCAGCAGATACTCCGAAAACGTGTGGGACTCACCGGGAAAGAACGTAGCCATGTTTCTCCTTTTTCCATGCGACCGGTCGGCTGCAGGCCTCGTAGGACCCAGCCCAACCTTGGGCGCCCAATACTGGGGAAGTATCTTAACGCACTTTGGCTGCTACAATGCATGGTTTAGAAAGAGCACACGAGGGTTTGACGCAGGCTTTGCGTTTGCCCAGCAAACACTTTAGCGGGGAGACGTGGAGCGTATGAAGTACAAGACGACGGCAAAGTTGGTCATTCAAGCGTGCGACAAGGATTTGCCGGGCGTCTTCGGCCACGGCAGCGTCTTGTTGCTGCAAGGTATCGCCCGCGAGCACTCGCTCAACCGTGCCGCCAAGAGCATGGGTATGGCGTATTCCAAGGCCTGGCGCATTGTGAACGAGGCCGAAGGTCAGCTGGGATGCAAACTCATCGAGCGCGACGGCGCCCGCGGATCCACCCTCACCCCCGCCGGCGAGCGGGCCATAGCGGTCTACGAGGAGCTGCAGACCGACATCAACAACGTCATCGCCTCAAAAGCCGACGACCTCATCGCCAGCATCAAAGAGTAGCTAACTTGCGAAGGGCGTTGTCTAGGGTGGACGCTACAACCAGGGGATCGTCGGTACCGGCGAAGAGGCGGATGGTGCTCCCCTGCTTGCCGCGTGGAGCCGAAAGGCGCGTCGTTGCGCCGCCGGCGGGCGATGTGCGAAACTCCCCCGGCAAAGCATCGAACAGCTCTCCCGCGCTACGCTCAATAAGGTCAAATTCAACTGCTGGCCCAAATCCGTGCTCCAGGATTCCCGTTGCAACAGCATGGTCAGGATGCGAGCTCAGCCCGGGATAGCGCACGTTGCGCACCATTTCGTTGGCGGCCAGATACTCGGCCAGCGCACGGGCGCGGTCGAAATGCTCCTGCATGCGGGCATCGAGCGTGTCCAGCCCCCGCTCCAGCACACCCGCCTCCTCGGTAGAAAGGTCGAGTGACAAAGCACGGCAACCCGCAAACAACGCATTCGCGCACTCGGCAGCAGCATCCACATGATGGCGCTTGAGCTGCGAACGCGCCACCGAAGCGGCAACGAGCTTGCGCGGAGCCTTGCCGGCGCACACGCGATCGAGCGCCTCGAGCGACAGCGCAGCACCCAGCCGCAGCGAATCGCAGCCAAAAGCCGACGCCACGGTGTTGTCTACAACCAGCAGCGCATGGGCCTCACGCGCCGCCCGACCCAGAGCGCGCAGATCGGGCACACGCAGACCAAACCCGCCGATGGAGTTCACAAACCACCACAGGTGCGGACCCTCGGCATCAAACGAAGCATCAAAGCCCTCGGACGCAGCGGCAAACGCCTCGGCGGACGGCGAGCCCACCAGCGCGACATCGCAGCCATCAAAGCCGCACGCAAACGCATCGGCAAAGTCGTCCGCAAAGGCCACCAAGCGGTCACCGGGACGCACAATCCCCAGCTGCGACAGCGCTGCCGGCACATGCGGGGCCGCAAGCAACCGCGTCTCACGCGCACCGGTCCTCAAAGCCCAGGCCTCTTCTAGCTGCTGTACGCCCATGCGGTACCGTCCCTTCAAAACAAAAACCCACGATGCGGGTGTTCCCCGCATCGTGGGCAACGGCTGCAGTATAGCGCCGATAGGCGACTGAACGCCTAAATGATGAGCGCGCGGTAGATCACGTAAGCCTAGACATTCATCAGCTGATGGCCGAGCTTGAGCGTCTTTAAACCGCTCTCCCCCTCCACGCCATCGAGCGTATTGAGCAACATATTAGTCGCCTCGACGCCGCTGGTCAGGTAGCCGTAATGCACGGTGGGAATGCCGTCCGTCAGCGCGCGCAAAAATGCGTTGTCGCCAAAACCGCTCACGCGACGCACACCCTCGCCCATGCCGCGAACCTCGTCAAGAGCGCGCAGGGCGCCGGCCGCCATAGTATCGGTCGCGCACGCGATAAACGAAACATCGGGATCGACGGAGAGCAGTTCGCGTGCAGCGCGATAGCCCGAGTCGAGCGTAAAGGACCCCTGGCAAATCAGGCTCGGATCAAGTGCCACGCCCGCGGCGCGCAAGCCGGCCTCAAAACCACGACGACGGTCATAACCGGCGGCGCGGTCTTCCTCGGTAACTCCGATGTAGGCGATCTTGCCCTCAGCACGCTTCGCGAGTGCCTGACCCAGCTCGAAAGCGGCCTCGTAATCGTCGTGATAGACGCACGCCGCGCCCTCGACATGTTGGCCGATCAACACAATGGGCACACGGCACGACTCAATCGCCCGGCGATGCTCGCCGGTAATCATAGTTGCCACCAGCACAATGCCATCGACCGGATGGTTTTGGAATAAATCGAGGTATTCGAGCTCGCGATCGGGGACGTTATCGGTATTGGCAAGAAGCATCTGGTAGCCGCGGCGGCCAAGCACCTGCCCGATGCCCGCCGTAATGCGGCTCACCGACTCGGAATTAATCTTAGGCACGATGACGCCGATGAGCTTGGTGGAACCGGTTCGCAGCGCGCGAGCCTGGCTGGATCGCACGTATCCGGTCAGCTCAATCGCCTGCTTAATGCGCTCGGCCTTGTCCGCCGAGATATACCCACCATTGAGGTAGCGCGAGACGGCGGCGCTCGAAACGCCCGCCAGCTCGGCCACATCTTTCATCTTTACCACGAGCACCCCTGTCGTTGAAATCGCTTTCACCATGATACCCGTGGAGCTACATGCGTGTCGCAAGACGGGACGTCACGGTCAATTTAGCTGTCGCAGCACGGGCATCGCAGGGCTTCAACTAGAAACTTCGAAATATAAATGCCGAATCAGTCAGACTACCGATTCGGCACCCCGTTACATTTGCACACAGCGGCAGGCAAAATCCAACTCGAGAACAACTTACTCACTTTGGAAAGATGCATCGCTGTCCGCTGCCAATTCCGAAGGAAGAATTGCCGGCAGCGTCAAAGCCCCCATGGGCGAAAGTCCAGTAACGACCATCAGATAGCTCTTAGCGTGACCATACGCCATGGAAATCGCATTAGAGAGAAGATAACGGCGCGCTTCATCGTCTGAAATGTCGAACGGCATTTTTGTTGACACCGAAATAGCAACCGTCACATCAGCGCGCATTTTTTCCTTTGCATCGTCCCTATCAATCAGACTGCCACACACATACAGCTTTAAGTCTGCACGCTCGCCTGCCTTGTTCCTCAATAGATGGACGTCCTGATAGCTAACGTCAACTTTTAAATCCATATTCTGGGAGGGCTCATTCTCGATATGAAAAGTTGAGTCGACAACAAACAAATGAACAACCTGAATAGGCGCAATGAAATCCTTGCTCATGCAGCCAAACCTCCCGAAATCATCTCAAAGTTCAATCGTTTCGCCGAGCAGTCGCTGTTAAATGAAGACCATTGTTCTCGGACAGAATTATTAGACGAAGAAAACGGCGCCTCATTCGAATAACTGGAAATGACCTGAGGAATGATTTTGATACCCAACGCAAGCTCAAACTTTGCGATTGTTTTCAGCGTCATGTTGGGCTGAGAATTCAACAATTTCGAAAGCGACTGAAGACTCACGCCCATACGCTTTGCCAGCTCACTTTTACTCAAGCCCGAGCGCTGCATCTCGCGATGAACAATAAACTCAATATCTAGTGCGTGCTCATAGGCACGGGTTTCGCTCGTTTCCGTTTGCGCGTAAAAGTCTGATAAATCGACCTTAACCATTACAAGTCTCCGTTTCGTAAGCGGGCAAAAAAGCCGACGCTATGACTCCAAAAGCTGCTTTGCTATCGGGGCCAACTGTTTTGCGCGTTTAATTTCTTTGGAAATATTTCCCGAGCCTTGATGGCCCTTAAACCAAAAAAGCAAAACAATCTTGTCCACGCCTTGGCAAATCGCGTAGACCATTTCTCGATTAACCCCATCAAAACCCTTGAGTTCGTATAGTCCAATCTTAGGCTCGATACATCGAAGCTTTGACGTTCCAGTGACATCCTTTAGCCCGTAATCATAGATTTTTGAAATCTGATTGATCATTTTATGGGCGGTAAACTTCGTTTTAGGATCAGACATCATCTTCTGAAATTGAGAGTTCTCAGGAGAGGTGGTTAGTTCCCAAAAAGGTCGTCCCTCGGGATCAGCATATTCGACAAGTTCATAGTCACTAACCAAAGGTCACCCCCTCCGCCTCAGATAAAACCAAATGTGGTTAACTTATAGGTTAAGTTTAGTCAAATTCAAATACAGGGCAAGCCCCAAGCCGAGTTCAAGCAATCTGCATTATTAACTCAGAAAAATGTGGGAAAGAAGCGGCAGAAACTACATTGGCAAATAAGGCCCCCGCGAAGTGCCCGAACTTTTATGGTGACCAACAAAATACCTAGGAAGACGAGGGCAAGGCACGCAACCGCCCAGTCACCGTGGCCGGTCTTAGGGAGCGCGGCGGCTTGCGTTGTTGCGGGCTTGGTCTTTTTGGTGGTCTTGGTCGCAGGCGTCTTGATAGACGCGGGCGCGGGCTTGGCGTCCGACTTGGGCGACGAATCAGGCGTGGGGGGCGGGTTTTCACTGGGCTTGGTCTCATCACCGGGCTTTTCTTCGCTACCGGGCTTTGTATCCCCCGCGGGATTGCCACCGGTGGGCTCATCGGTACCGGGCTGGGTCTTCCCCGCCGGCGGCAGGGCGCCCGCGGGTTCAATTACCACACGCAGCGCTACGGCCCCGCTGGCGTCCATCACGCAGGCGGTACCAAAGGCCCCGCCCGCCGGCGTCACAAACTGCGCGGACGTAAGTGAGCCACTCTCGCAGACAACATCGGCTATGGCGCCGGTCGCGTACACCCAGGAGGCGTCCATGGCAAACTGGCCATCGGAGGCGTACACACCAAAGAAGCGACAATCATCGACCGATCCGTCGCCAGCAGCAACAACGTGCGCGCCACCCAGCCGGGGCCCGAGACACCCGGCTCGTCGAAGGTCTGCCCCACAATGGTAAGGCTATCCACACCCGCGGCATAAGAAGGCCCGCCCAGCAAAACGCATAGGCAGGCCAGGCGAGTCTCGAAGAAGCGCGAGACGGCCTCATGCTGGAGCTGCCGCATCACGTATAGCCAACGAAGCGCGGGCGGGACGCCACCAATGGGCAACGTCCCGCCCGCTCTGCGCAATCTCATGCGCATCCAACTTGTAGAGTAAATTCATCGCTCGCGTCGATTACGACCCCAATATTTCCCTAGGAAACACACTCGATAAATCGTTAACACCCATAGCGAAAAGCACCTTTGCGCTGGCATCGTTGCTGAGCTCGTCGCTCAACTTAAGTGCATCAAGCAGTATATTTCGTCGTAACATCTTATAGTCATCCTCAGTCAGCACTAGCTCAAGATCGCTTAAAACCCCTACTAGATTGACATCGCGAGACGGAGACACCCTGGCGCAGAATAGACGTTCGTCATGCGCACAGATATTTCGAAAATCTTTAATGTGATCGTATGCAAGTCTTAGCCTACGCGGGCTGATGCGCTTATCGACTTCATGCGTCTCGGAATAGAGATCGGAAAACGACTTGGCAATGGAATTTCTCATGCTTTCTGGTTGAAACTCGTAAAACTTGAATGCCTGACCAAGCATCAAATAATTCATAAGAATCCATACCGGCATATTGTCGTGATTATTTTCATAATGACGAATGTAGTCCCTTTTATAATCACTATTCCATTTTTGAGACCTGCATAGCACCTTCTCGAAATCACCAATAAGCGTGTCGATCTATTTTCGATAACTAGCATCGGCACGGTAGGATCTTCTATCCAGATATGCTTCCGGGCTATCTTTATGGGCCATCGCGAAACGATAAGAACAGACGGTTTTAAGCACTGCTTCCGCCTTGTTAAAGTATTCAAACATGAGCAGACGCAATGAACGGTCAAATTCGAATAAACGATATATATCAGAAAACTTCGTACCTTTTACGAATAGCTCGTGGCAAGAATCTCCACGCTGGTCGAGAAACAAATCCTTGTAGCCGTTAATAACCGGATAGTATCCCTCGCGTTCCAAAACTAAACGAGTATTGTTATCGCATTCGAGTCCACGGCTTTCAAGAATAGCAATCTGCTCATCAATAGATTTAAATGGTTTATCCATTTGGCCCCTTAAACGCGAAAACCGCCTTTCGGCGGTTCCCACGGACCAAGCCGGACGTACCGTCGCAAGGCCTCATCATAAGTCTTACTTTAAGGGAGAACTCAGAGTCCGTCAATCCTATGCCGCCAATCCTCCAAATCAACCTTTGGACTCATTCTTTGGATAGCTGGCAGATTATAGCCATTAATGGGCACCATGTTGACATCAAGACAACAAAAGAAGCGCTGCAACAAATCGGATAGACAGGAGTGACATGTAAGCGATCGAAAAACTAAAGACCACCGATGATTTAGGTGAACACGGAGGCGGCATATGGAAGAAATGGCCCTGGAAGGACTCCAATCATTATGAATTAATGTCCGATCTCATCCTTAAGGCTAAATACAGCATTCAAGAGTTCAATTCCACTATATGCGGGGGCTTCTTGCCCAACCCAAAGGACACCGTTTATCTTGTGGCACTTGCTACTTGGATAAAAGATGCGTTCTGGCAAATTAAAGGGAACTGTCTTCGAAAAGAGATCGAAAACGATTTTGAGTTCTCTAAACAAAGTGAACTCGACGACGCGAGCAAATATCTCCAAGTTGTTCGCTCGGTAGTTATTGCCCACCCCCTCAATTCAACTAGACATCAAGATTATGGTTTTGGATCAGAAGGAAGAATCTGCATTGATATAAGAGGGAAAAGCCTACTTGATTCCTTTCCTAAGGCAGTTATTTATCGCATCACACCAAAAGGATTTTCAAGAATCAACTGCGTGGGCGATAATGACATCGCATTGATGACATGTCGCAATATCCGCAGCGCCAAAGAACAAAAAGGCAAGCTGCACTTTGAAAGATGCTGCCTCGACATGCGAGACATACGCGATTCTGCCGAGCTTTACATTGACGCTATATACGAACTGGACCGCCACCTTGGTCGGATCAGGAGGAAGGATTTTATTAAATAGCCTCAGCTCATTAGCTTAAGAGCCGATCGTTCGACCACTTCATCCTAGAAGAAACAGCCGTCACGGACAAAGACGTGCATAATACGACCCGTACCAACAATGAGCGAAGTCAACATGCGGCAGCGGGGCGAAACCGGACGTTAGCAAGAAGAAGGTGCCGGGACTCATGTCGGCCCCGGTGCCTAGGCGCAATGCCACGGTGCTGCTTCGCAATATTCAACAGTGGCTAATTAAACAAACACCGCATCCCACCAAAACGCTAGTGCCCAAGCCGTTCTAGCCAAAGAACAGCTTGGACACATTCCATGAGACCACAGCAAGAGCCGCAACCAGACCTCGCGTCAGTAGCAAACACACTCCATACCGCCACAAATCACACCTCCCCGTCCATGACCGTCCAACTAACTGGCTCAATGCCTGGAAGAGACGTTAGGCAAGAGGGGCGGGCAACCTGATAGTTCCCGTAATTTGTCCTGCGCTGCATAGAAGCAGAGACATATACCGCTTTGCGGGCGCGAGTGACGCCGACGTACAGCAGGCCTATTTCCTCAATAAGCCCATCTGGCATTTTCTTCGCATCAGCAATCTGGTAACCTCGCGCAGAACATAAGCATATACCAGCATTTTCGCAACGAGAGCAAATCCCTCCAGGCCAATCGAAACGCGTAACGCCCGGAATGAAAACGGTGTCCCACTCGAGCCCCTTAGCGGAGTGAACGGTCATCATGGAGATGCCCACATCAAGGTAATCGGAGAAACGTCGCAGGGAGCCCTCGGAAAAGATACTAACGATATAGTCGAAGCGCTCCGAAGGTCCCATCGCGACGCAGTCATTTTTAAGGTGTTTCCGCAGCGCTCCTAGAAGCATGGCATAGGACCGCCCATACTCGAACCTCTTGGAGCCAGTCAGCAGTTCATCAGAGATGGAGTCGATTATTTTGTCCGCAGCAGACCGGCTGACGCCCTTTTCTCCAGACACTGCATCGGTAATCCTGGATAAAGCAAACGCATTGAATTCGATGAACCCCCGACTTGTATCCGAGAAGAGTCCGTTGAAGTAAGAGATACCTTCTTTAGCAAGCTCTTCCATAATAAGATCGGCAAGGGCACCACGCTTACGAACAAGAATCGCAATCCTCCCGCCACTGCTTTGAGCGAGCGCCGTAACCTTGGAAACGATGGCAGTCGCTTCGTCTTGCTGAGTAGAGCCAACAAATATGGGAAGTCGGGGCGTACCGCCGGCAATGGTGCCCTTCATGTTGGAGCGAATCGCAGCACCGAGCTCTCCGACGATAGATCTCCCAGAAAACCTATGGTTATGCTCGAGTTCCAACGGCGTTAGACGCAGGTCGGTAGTGGCCTTTGCCTTTAAGCCTTCCATTGCACCAATAAAACCATAAACACGCTGAATGGGGTCGCCGAACATGCAGATCCCCGACTCTTCAGAAAGCAGACCCCTTAGGAAGACATAGCACAACGCATTCGTGTCCTGCGCCTCGTCGACAAGCACAACAGGATATGCTGCCGACAGATAGGACCTTAACTTGGGAAAATGAGCGAGCAATTCAATTGCAAGGGAAATCATTGCGGAGTATGGCAAGAGACCGTTCGATGCAAACCTTTCCTTGATGATCCTATTAAAGGAAAACATCACACGCCTCAAGTCCATTTCCTGACCGTTTCTCATGAAGCGGAGGAAGTCGTCAACGGCATTCTTTTCATCCCAGGTCAGCCTGCCACCTCGCGAAACCAGCTCGCTAACGGCGCTGTTGTCATCAACCATAGAGAGCTCGTCAACGTTCACTGGGAGCGAGAGCGATTTCCAGTATCTGCGTAGCAGAGCCCAAGCAAAGCCGTGGAAGTTGGTCGCCATGACGCTGTCCTCAAAACGCTTGGCCACGGGACCAGGAAGTGCCGACATAGTGATGCCCAAATCCATACGCATCCTCCGCGCGGCGGCAACGCTAAAGGTCAGGGCCAAAATCCTTTTTGGCAGATGGACTTCGCCAGACGCCAGCAGCCAGCAAGCCCGCCCAGTCATCACCGTGGTCTTCCCGTAGCCTGCCGGCGCCTCCACGAACACCCTCTTTGATGGCGAGAAAATCGCGGAGCACTGCGACGCATCCCCACCACAGCGCGCCTCAATCTCGGCTCTAACACTATCCCGCAAGTCAGTCTGACTCATCAGCATTCGAGCCCCACGGCCTTGCGAATAATACTTTTGTAACATGTGGGAACGCCATTAGCACCAAGAGCCTCCGCGAGGGCGACGCCAGACACGACGCCCTTGTTCGATGAAAGCCATGCATACATAAGCGCACGTGATTTGGGCGTGTCTACGAACAACCCGTCAAACTCCGATCCCCGGAAATCATATTCAGGGTCCCGCAAGTTAACGCCGTAGACAGCACAGGCGCTTTTCAAAGCTTTACTATTCCCCTTGATGCAAGTTGCCCTCTGAAAAGGATCAATCGACTCAAGAAGTGCAATAAACGCACCCTGGTTATCGCTAGCGAAGAACGCGTCAACAACCTCAGCTTCAAAATCCCGTCCGTTTGTCGTTATATGGTCTCCAGAAGTTTCTTGCAGCTCATCATCCCTGTCGACAATGGAATAATTTGGAATCTCGAACTTGTCCAGAAGTTCACAGAGTGGCTCAACGTTCTTTTTCCCGCCAGCCCTGATTGGCACAACTCCATAATCATCCAGATCCATTCCAAGGTTGCGGGCGAACATCGGAATGGCACCGGACTCCGTCTGCCCCTCAAAAGCCAAAACAGACCGAGCGAAAAAAGCCTCACGTACTGACTCAAAATTCAACATAAGATGCTTTTCAAACTTGTCGGACAGGCCAATATCCCTACCGCACACGACCTTCGGCGAATCTTCGCCCTGCCCGAATCGCACAATGTTCTTATAGCCGCGAGCCAGAATGTTAGGCGAATGCGTCACCATGATGAGCTGGGCTTTGATTGAATCAATTCCAAAATAGTCCTTTAGAAGAGCATTGAATCCGTCATCCTTCCCTTTGCAAATCCTATGCAAGCTCTTCGAGAGACGCCTCTGCATATACGGGTGAAGGTGAGCTTCGGGTTCGTCATAAGCCAGCACAGCGTGCAGCACGCACTTGCCATCGTCATCCGTGCAGAGACTCTCTTGAAGGCGTTTAGGCGAAAGACGCATAATGCTCTCGATTATCGAAAGCGAGGCAATGGCAAGGTACTGCAAGCCTACCCCTGCCTTATTAAAATGAACGCCCCTCTTGTCAAGCAAGGTAACCAAACTTCCGAGCGTTCCGCCATCCGATGAATCGATGCCCGTCCTCACACCATATGATGACAGGATGGGAACGTCACTAACGATCTCGTCTAGATCAGCAGACAGACCTTCGAGCTCACCCCCATCCAGAAAGTCAGAGACCTTTTTGCCCTCCTTATCCAGGTAAAGAGCGATTCGTTTGGAGAGAACTTTGCCGACACCTCGGGTACCATCAAACGCCAGGTCTCCCCTATTAAAGGATGCAGTAGAGTACCTGAACATGTGAACGGATCGCATCAGAGAGGGTGAAATACTTTCTCCGCTCCCTTCGACCTTAAATTCAATTCGAGAATCCGGGTCGTCAGCAAAAGCGCAGATGGTAACAGTGTTTCCGGTCATAGGATCGATGTCGAGCCCCGTTATTCCAATCTCGTCCTGGTCCATCTTTAAAGTTACAACAGCACCTGATCGCTTTTCGGTATCTGCAAAATCTTCTTCATTGATCATCGCCTGGTTGAAGATTGTATTGAGCAAGTCGAGCACATTCGTTTTGCCGAGATTGTTCTCGCCGACAATATAGGTCACGTCCTCGTCAAAACTAATCGCAACACCATCGAGATTCCGATAGTTCTCAATCTTCAGTTTAGAGATCCTCATGCAGCCTCCCGACCGTTAGGGTTTATGGCTTCCAACAATCTAGCGTGCCCCGTCTGGAGCCGAGCGGACACCGACAGATGTTCGTTATTACTCGCGCAAAAGCCATCATAAGGACATCTTTGCTCGTAAGGCCGCATTCTATTCCGGCTTCAGTTAAGAGGCTAAGCATCCAAGCCAAACAATTCCAAACTTACAAGGCCAGACGTTTGACGCAAGGTCTCCTTAAAAGTAGCCGAAGTCAAACGTTTCTCGATATAGGCTTCATAGCAGCGAAGCAGCGTCTCAGTCGAAAGAACAGCAATGTCGTTTTTACGGGCAATGGTAATCTGGGTATCAGGGAAAGGATCTCGCTCTTCAGGTTTTAATTCGATCTGTGATGCAAAGATAAGGACGCCTTTTAGCTTGCATGTATTGCCTTCGTCTTCCATCGCGTCCGCTTTTATTTGGACATGATCATATGTCTTCGAGACATGCTGTCGCTTCAATCCACCTTTACTGCCTTTAATTTCAATTAAATAGAGAGTGTCATTGTATGAGAACCTAAAATCCTCTTCCTTGCAGTCTTCAAAGTCCTCGTCCACCTCAACGATCTTTGCCAAAAGATGGCGAGTCATATTTTCAAGTTCAAAATCCTTGGAGCAAAGGACTGATTTAATATCTTGATAATCAGAGAGGACACCCTCGATCTCTTTCTTTTCCTTGTCCAGAAGATCCATTTCTTCGTTAATCTCTGTTATTCGCGCCCTTTGCGCCGCTTCATCATGATAGTTGACTTCATCGAGCCAAACAGGCATGCGAGCGCACTGAGCTGAGGTTGGAAAAATAGCGTCAATAACCGCAATTAGTTCCTCATTGTTGTTGATCTCAAGTGTTGTGGCAGCTAAGGCCTCAGATATCAGCACGGCTGAGACCGTAGAAGCATTCGAAGTTAACAACGGCTTGTGGGGAGAAGTGATTGGCGTACTAAAAGAAAAATCAGAATTAAGCTCTTTATGTGAAACAAGCGTTATTGACTTTCCAAAACAAATACGAGGCGGAAAGGAAAACAGCTCGCCTATCGGAGAGACGGCAAAATCTGTAATATAATCCTTTAGAGGCTTCTTATTCATATATCCCATCTTGTGAGTTTCTGAATTATATCCATAAGAACAGGAATACAAGTAGTTTTGAGGGAGCACAACAATGCATTTAGCCCTATTTGACTGCAGCATCATTTGTCGGATAGAGGAAATGTCTGCATGATCTTGCAGAATCTTATCGTTCGAAAAATCGCTTTTCCATAAATATCTATCCTGCAAGTCAATGACCGTAAGTTCGAAGGCATCGAACGCGATTGCCTTACCGAATTCCCTTATCGTCAAGTCGCTTGTTTCCGTAAAACCGCAATTTGATTTATTAAATACCAATATCTGAGTTTTCATCACGCAAATCCCCTTACAACCAAATCGGATTAACCCCGAGTTTATTTTCCACCTCAATGCTTAAGCCATCTAGCGGCGACGAGCACGCGACTCCATACATACTGCCGATGCAAACACGACTCCTTATCCCCTCGGCAGGAAGGGACCCGTGTCTACGAAAAACGTCATGCACCAGCCAGAGAATATCTGAAGTAATAGTACTCCCCGGTACTTTTGTAGAGGGTATCGGTCTAATTCTTTTCGTCAGACGGTAGTCTATAAATCAAATTGTCGAAAAACGACTTGGGGGCTGCACTCAATCAGTCCGCCCGGCAGGCGAAGGGAGCGTCGAAGCATTGAATCAAACATGCCTATGCGCTGATTTATATATAGCCCCACTGATTAAACCGAATTGCCAGTCGTCTAGATACACAATAATGGACACGCGCACACCGAACCATTCAATAATCTGGAGTAGGACCACGACCGACATGGTCGAAATGAGTTAGAGCAAAGAAAGGGCACTGGGGACCGCATTAGCCCCAGTGCCCATAAGCAATACCGACAATACTCCATTCGTTATAGTGCGTCACTCAAATAAACAAATACGCAATGCCAGCTCAAGCGGCCACTCATTCTTTAATCAGTTTGACGCTACTAAGCAAAACCGGAATACCATTACCGGTATATCCCTTAGTGGAGTAAACCCTGAACTCAAGCCAATCGAAATCAGATAGATCAATTTCATTCGACGGAATGTCAGTAGGTGCGGTATTCATCGTAATGTGGTCCTTTTGCCAAATTACTTTTGAATCGAACCCATCGACAGAGCCCCTTAGTTCAAGTCTCGCCTCATAGTCCTTCAAGATGCTCGTGTCCTCTACGTATTCAACAGGGTTGATTTTCAATCTCAACGCAACAGCCTGAACGGGCCCCGCGTTTCCGCAGCT
>ERZ840517.1177-NODE-1177-length-29748-cov-14.522851_pt1 | contig 29748 bp, 19 predicted proteins | sample MGYA00519876_ERZ840517 | MGnify/ENA primary metagenome ERZ840517 (study PRJEB31850, sample SAMEA3708882) | human gut metagenome | biome: human gut; feature: human-associated habitat; material: faeces | place: China | collected 2014 ... | reverse complement strand
CTGGCGGTCTATCTCTTGTTTTCGGTTGCTTGCTTCCTTACCGTACATGAGCATTTCATTCGGGCATCAAATACAGCCTTGATTTTATTGCTCGTGTCTTTGGCATAAAATTCGTTCATAATATTCAAAAACGGAGCAAAATCATTATCCGAAGCGTTGTTGCTGTCAATGCTGTTGTTGATTGCAAGGAAACGGACATCTTTCTGCGGAAACAAAATTTCCGTATAAAAGCCGACTTGCAGATAGTTTCGTCCTAATCGGCTCATATCCTTAACAATCAATGTTCCGACATTGCCTGTTTCAATTTCCTTAATCAACGCTTGAAAGCCGGGGCGATTGAAATTTACACCCGAAAAACCATCGTCAGTAAAATGGCGGATATTCTCAAAGCCATTCCTACGGGCATAATCTTCGAGGTATTTTTTCTGATTGGTAATGGAATTACTCTCGCCATTCAGGTCATCATCTCTTGATAATCTCTCATAAAGTGCTGTAATTTTTGAAGTCCTTGACATTCTCTTAACCTCCTTTCATATGTATTTTTCAATTTAGGACAGCTAATTTTATCGTCCTATTAAAGTATAGCCCTCCGGAGAAAGCTCGATAGCCGTCACCGTCTCGCCGAAGGTGGAGGCCCAGGCATCGAAGTGGAGAAGGTCATTCCTGCGCAGCGCTCCGTACTGGAGATACTTCTGCATGGTGTACATCTCCACCATGCTATTGGAGATGGGCGTGCCGGTGGCAAACACAACGCCTCTGCCGCCGGTCAACTCGTCCAAATACCGACACTTCATATACAGGTCGCTGGACTTCATGGCCTCGGTTTGGCTGATGTTGCCCACATTCCGCATTTTTGTAAATGCGGCGAGGTTTTTATAGTAATGCGCCTCATCGACGAAGATACGGTCAACGCCCAACTCCTCAAAGGTCACAACATCATCCTTGCGGGACTGGTCATTGAGCTTGTCCAGCTTCTGCTTGACCGTTTTCTTGGTTCGCTCCAGCTGCTTGATGGAGAAATTATCCCCACGGTTTTTCTTCAATTCAGAAATGCCGTCCAGCACTTCATCCAGCTGTTGCTGCAGGATGGCACGCTGTCGTTCCAGGGACATGGGGATCTTTTCAAATTGGCTGTGCCCAATGATGACCGCATCGTAGTCGCCGGTGGCAATGCGCCCGCAGAACTTCTTGCGGTTCTTGGTCTCGAAGTCCTTCTTGGTGGCGACAAGAATGTTGGCGGAGGGGTAGAGCTGGAGGTATTCGCTCGCCCATTGCTCCGTCAGATGATTGGGGACCACAAACAGGCTTTTTTGACACAAGCCCAGCCGCTTGCTCTCCTGCGCAGCCGCTACCATCTCGAAGGTCTTCCCAGCCCCCACTACATGGGCAAGCAGGGTGTTGCCGCCGTAGAGGATATGGGCAATGGCATTGACCTGATGCGGCCTCAGCGTGATCTCCGGATTGATTCCCACGAAATTCAGGTGGCTGCCGTCATACTCGCGGGGGCGAATGCTGTTGAACTTCTCATTATACAGCTTGGTCAGCTGCTCCCGGCGTTCCGGGTCGCTCCAAATCCAATCAGCAAAGGCCTGCTTAATAAGCTCCTGCTTGCCCTGTGCGATGGCGGTTTCTTTCTTGTTGAGCACAGCCGTTTTTCTGCCGTTTCCGTCCTCGATGTAGTCAAAGATTCTTACATCTCGGAGGTTCAGGGTTTCCTCCATGATCTTATAGCCATTAACTCTGCCGGTGCCGTAGGTGTTGTGGGCTTTTACATTGCTACGGTCATAGGATTTCCCCTCCACATTCCATTCGCCGGTGTACTGCGCGTAGTGAACATGGATATTCCATTGGCAGTAGCGCGGGGTGCTGAACAGCTCAAACATGAACTCCTCGATGGTTTCCGGAGGCAGCCATGTTGCGCCAAGCCTCACGGAAATTTCACTTGCCGTCAGGTCAACCGGCTGTACCGCCTCAAGAGCACGGACATTCTCTCCGTAATCCTCGGGGTAGAGCTCCGCACTCCGCTTTGCCCAACGGAGCTTTTCACGGACATTGCCGGAGAGATATTCATCGGCAGGGAGATACTTCGGCTTGCTGTCCTCTTCGCTTATGTGCATGGGGTTGAGGAAGATCACACCCTTCAAATCCTCAAACAGCTCCTGCTCGGTTTTGCCGGTGAGCTTTGACATATACGGCATATCAATTCTTGCTTTTTCTGCAAGGGACAGCGCATAGGCCTCGGAAGCCGTGTCAACCGACTGCACCGTTACCTTCTGCTTGATGGTTCGTTTGGAGAACATATCTGCCTTGCGGAGGAAGTTGCCCTCATCGTCCAGCACCTCCAGCGAGGCAAGCAGGCAGTAGGAGCTGTCGGAATTGAATGCCGAGTTGTTGGCTCTTGCGCTGATAAGCCCATATTTTTTGCTGAAATCATCATAGAGGCGATTGAGTTTTTCCTGCTCCGCCTTGATATCGGCATCGGGATAGTCCTCCGTCTGGTACTCAATCAGCGTCCGGACACAATCACGGATGGCAATCATACCCTTGATGCGGCTTTCGGCAGTCGTGGAAACATCCACGGGATTCATGCGGCTGTTTTCACGGTAATAGATTTTACCGTCCACCACCGTGAAGCTGAAATTGCGCACATCAGGGTCAGCAGGGATAGAAAGGTCCTCATCCTCCGCTTCAAGATCGTCGATTTCAAATTCGGTAATCTCGGCATGAATGTTCTGGATGGCATCCCGCAAGAGGTCCCCAAGCTCTGCATTTTCATAAGCAATACAGGCGGACTCCATGCCGTGAGGCCCGCTGACCATCTGCATGTCGCCCAACACCATTTCAGGGTTGTCCACAAAATAGGCGTTCATCCGGATGCCATTGGCGTCGGTGGCCAGATGCACCCAATCGGGCTCAATGTCCACCAATCGGTCACGCTTTTGGAGGAAGATAATGTCCGATGTAACCTCTGTGCCGGCAGCGGCTCTGAAAGTGTCGTTGGGCAGCCGGATTGCACCGAGGAGGTCCGCTCTCTGCGCGATATACTTTCGAACATTGGGATTTTCCTTATCCAGCGTACCCTTTGAGGTAATGAAGGCGATCACGCCGCCGGGTCTCACCTTATCCAAAGTGCGGGCGAAGAAATAGTCGTGAATTAGGAAGTTGTGCTTGTCATAGCGCTTGTCGGGTACCTTGAACTGCCCGAAGGGGACATTGCCGATTGCGGCATCAAAGAAGCTGTCGGGAAGGTTTGTATTCTCAAAGCCCTGCACCGCGATGCTATTTTTCTGATACAGCTGCTGGGCGATCCGCCCGGAAATACTGTCCAGCTCCACGCCGTAGAATTTCGCACCATTCATGCTTTCGGGAACAAGCCCCATAAAGTTGCCGATGCCGCAGGAGGGCTCCAGCACATTGCCGGTCTGAAAGTGCATATTCTCCAAGGCGCTGTACACCGCCTTGATCACTACGGGCGGTGTATAGAAGGCCGTCAGCGTGGATTCTCTCGCCGACGCATATTCCTCATCGGAAAGCACATCCTTCAGCTCGGCATAATGGGGATTGTCCTCCTTGAAGAACTCGGATAGACCGCCCCAGCCCACATAGTCGGCAAGCACACGCTGCTCGGTGGGTGTCGCCAATCGGTTTTCCGCATCCAGCTTGTTCAGGAGCTGAATGGCACGGATATTGTGATAGAACCGTTCCAGCGGCGTGCCCACGCCGATATCATCGCTCTCGATTTGGAAGTTGGTTCGGTACTCGGTGTTGATCTCCGGGTGCAGCACATGAGGCGCGATCTTGGAAGGCCTTTTCACTTGTAGAGGCGGGGCGAGCGATTCTTTCCGGTCATCCAGCAAGACCTCCGCATTGGGGTAGGTCACGACCTCGCCGTCTTTGACGGTGCTGATGGGCAGAGCATCCAATTCTTCGTCCGTTAGGCTCTCAATTTTGGAATCGTCTTCTGCCAAATCTTCCGTTTCTCTGAATACCCGTGTGCCGTCCGCACCAAACTCCGCCTCATATCGGTCAGTCTCTCGCGCTGTTTCCCGGTCTGCCTCTAAAGATAGAATATCCTCGTGAATCTTCAGGAGGTTTTCCGGCGTGAACTCGATATAATCGCAGTCCATCTCATAGTCATTTTCAGCTTCCATGAAGAACGGAGTATTGATGTCCGCAAGGAACTGATCCGACATTTCTTCAAGGTCATTTCGGAAGTCGGCGGCGTTTTCCGGATGGCTGGCAATGTCATACTGCTCAACAAGCTCTTCAAAAACAGAGAAATCAAGATCGCCGGAAACATACTGTCCGCCTGCATCTGCATCGGGATTGAAATAAATCCAGTGAACCTTGTTGCTGCCGGTATCAAGGAATATCTTCGCCTTCGTATTATCTGCGGCAGGGGCTTCTTCCACGACTTGCAGCAGCTTGTCATTCAGCGGATTTTCTTTGAGCCGGTTATCGAACTCCTCACGAGACAGCTCTTTGTTAAACAGCGGGAACTGCGTATCAAAGAGGACGACCTTCTTCTCGTCAAAAGACAGAAGCTCGTATTCCTGCGTACCGATATAGACCGTATCACCGAGATGAAAGCGGTATTCCTTCCGGGGCTCCGGGGGAGGGTTCAGCTCATCGTAGGTCGGCTCAAGGATCCTTGCCACATCGCTGTTCAACGCTTCCAGCATGGCTTCGCATCGTGCGGTCAGGTGGGTGTTGTCCGCAATGATCGCATTCATCGCCTCGCGCATCATGGGGAGGATGAAGTCACCCTCCGCAGTACGGGCGTGCATTTTCTTTTCGCCCACGCTGAACGCGCCCCAGCAGCTTGACAAATCATACAGGTTCAGCGCTTTGCTTTCCTCGCCAAGCTGCGCCACAAAGTCATTGTAATCATAGACAATCGACCGGAACTCCTCAGAGATTTCGCCTCGTTTCCTCCGAGCTTCTGCCTGCTCCCGGTAGGCAGGATAGTTGTCCTTTTCTGCTTGGCTCAGATAGCGGTCGGCTCGGATCAGCTCCCTGATCCGCTTCTCGACCTTATTCCACCGCAAAAGCAATTCTGCATCGGGCTGAGAGATTCTGCCTCTGCTGATTTTGATTCCTTTAGCGTCGTGGCTTTCATCGAGATTTCTGCCGGAAATTGCAGGATACGCGCCGCCGATGCCATATTCGTTTTTCAAAAAGGTGATATTGTTCTCGGAAGAATCCTGTTTGAGAAACTGCTCATAGATGCGGAATTTGCCCTGATGGATGCCGCTGCCCCGTGTCAGAATGGCGTCGATGTCCTCCTGAGAAATAGAAAAAGCGGAGGATTTTTCTTCCTCCGCTTCTGCGATAATTTCCTGCTGCTGTTCAACTGTTGGGAGCGTTACGCGTAGATCAGGTCGTTCAGAATCACTTCCTCCGCAGAGTGACGAATGGAATTCATCATCTGCACCCATTTCATCTGATCTTCCGCTTTTAGGCGCTCCGTCACGCCCTGCTTCTCTGCCATCTGTCGGGTCAGGCGTTCCATCATCTCGTTGGCTTGCCGGTCCACTTCCTCCAGATGACTGTTCAGTGTTCCGTTCAGCAGCATCCCGGTGTAGATCCCATCCCGGTGTTTGCGGAGGAATGTCCGCCGCAGCATTCCATACTTCCCAAGCTTCGGGCTCTCCGGCACGGTCAGATCGGGAATCAGATAGTCCCCCTGCATCGTATAGGTCAGTTCCATGTTCGTTGCTCCTTTCCTTGTTTTCTGTTTGGTTCTTATGATACGCAGAAGTACCCTCCTGTGCAAATGTGCGAATCTTCCGTTTTTCTTCCTTCTCCATTTCCTTGACAGTTTCTCCCATTTCACGGATGACCATCTCAGAAATATCGCTGACTGCGGCACCGAGCACGGAGATAACCTCCACGGTGTTGAAGTCAAAGAGGTGGCTGAAATCTTCCCGATCAAAATACTGCCTCGGCTCATAATCTGCACGGGAGAGCGCCATAAAAGCGACGCTGCTTTTCAGTGAGGTTTTCAGCCACGCTTCAAGGCTTGTGTCGTCCAGCTCCTCCAGAAAGCTGCCGGCTTTGACAGCGTTCAACTCCATGAGATAATCTGAAAGATTATCCTCCACGGCATAACCGGAAATATCCATGAGAAGGTGCGGGAAATCTCGCGGCTCCTCCACATCGCCGAAGCTGGCCTGAAGGCTTTCCGATACCGCATATTCGTACTCCGGCTTCATCTGCCAAAGGGTGATATTCCTTCCGGCACGGCTGTTGGTGTCGGAGATATCAAAGACATGTCTCAGCTTGTAGGGAACATCTCTGTCGATCAGCAGCGCGATGCCTTTCGTGCCCTTGTTTACCCATCTGCCGAGTTTATTCCATGTGTCGATTTCCGCACACGCCGTTGCTTCCGGCTTCTGCGCATGGATGAGCAGTTGCTCCTTAAAGCTGTACTTGTAGTTGTTTGCCGCCGTAATCAGAAAATCGGTATATCGGTCGGCATTGGAGGCGATATCCCTGGCAGTCTGGGACGCCATCTCCAAAATGATTCTGTATTTGCTCGGCATGGGAACTCCCTCCTTATCTTACTTTGATCGTGACCTCAACGGTCTGCGCATTCTCTCCGAGGATCGATGCAAATAAAAGCCCGGTTCTGGCGTTGGACACCTTCGTCACAAGCTCATTCAACCGGTAGACGGTGGTATTGATCTCTTTCTGGTTATCTGCGTAATAGTAGCCCGTTTCATCGCTGCAAATAGGAAAGCCATCCTGCCGCAAGGCACTGATCTTGCGGCGAATATTTCGTCCGTCAAGCAGAAACAGCTTTTCAAGCTCCTTGCTGTGGATGGCATTTTCTTTGCCAATATGATTTTTACGGAGATACTCGCAGATGGCTTTCTTCTTATCCATAGCTTCTCCTTATCTCGCAGGTTCGTGTTCTTTTCTCTTTGGGGACACTGTCTGAGGCTTTCTGCGGGAACTGTCCTCTACGAAAAGTCCTTTTGGCAGTGTATCCAGGTCGTTCAGAAACGCACGGGAAATGGTCTTGCCGTTCTGGTCTCGGTAGAGAACGACGCACAGCGGCACACCGCAGTCCAGCTGATTTTTTAGATCGGTCAGAAAAGCTGTCTCATCCATATATTCGGTGTGTTCGACCACCTTGCCACGAAAGTCCAAATAATCGATTCGCGCTACGGGATTAACCTGCTTTTTCATATCAGTGTGTTGCGCAACAGCCCATTCCGGCAGCTGTGTAAGGTCATTGAAGGAAAGCTCCGAAAGCACTGTATAATTCATCTCCCGCAGCGAATCGAACTGCCGCATACCCAGAATCTTTCCGTCCAAATAAACCCCAATATGGCAATCCTCCAGATTCGCGTAAACCCGCAATGTATGTCCTCTTTCCAGCGTTTTGTGACCCAAATCAACCTTGCGCAAGTCAGAGAAATTTGCTTTGCACCCAAATTCCCGCATACAGTAACTGTTTAGAAGCTCTCCAGCCTCCAAGAACTGTTCCAATCGATCCAGAGTAAGATAGCTGCAGCCAATAGCTGCGGGCTTGTCGCTTCTCATGCGGATTATGGTATCTTCATAGCCGTCCATACCAGGCCTCAGCAGGAAACGATTGCTGACCTCGCGAATCATTTGAAAGGCCTCAGTAGCATCCCAGCAAGCGGCATTCACCGCCCGTATCGTTTCTTTATTAAAAACACAGATTTCAACCAGCGACTGCGTAGTATCGTAGTGCACCCATTGAATCTTGCCGTCGTTCAGGTCTGGATAAAACACATCTATCTCTTTGCTCGTATCAACGCTCAAATACTTTTCCTCCTTCCCGCAGTGGTTCATCGTGCCTCACCTCGTTCTCTCTGTCGGGTAGGAAAGCTCCAGCCGTACACCTTCCCGATCTCATCGCCAAGCCTGCGGGTGACACGGGCAATATCTGCCCTGGTGGCTGTGCCGTTGTAGATTTTTTCTTTGAGCCGGTCCTTCTGCGCCTGGGAAACATTGTCCTTATATACCCGATAGAGATAGTGGTTTGTACCGTCATGGTGGGTGTCATCGCACCGAAGATCTCCGCTCTTGTCCACATACCATGTGGTGTAGTCGTAATCAGAGTAAAGGCAGTCACGGATATTGCCGCTGGGAATTTCTTTGTATCCCGTGCGCCTGCCATTCCAAAGCCCCAGATCGGCAACAACCAGTATCGGCTGCGAAAGCTGGATGTCCAAATTCAGGCGTTCGTCCTCAAGATAATGCCCATTTTCCTCATACATCATGGCGACGCGCTCGTCCTCGGAAAGCGTCGGATATTCTTCCTCCATCCAGTCTTTCCACTCCTCATAGTCAAGGTCAGCATTGGACCAGATGCGATAATCGTCCTTACTCATCGTGCATCACCTCTGTCCTTCGGCATCACAGGCTTTCCGTCTGCGTCATAATTTCTCGGGTCAGCGGCGGGCACCTGAAAGCCGAACATAGAGCCGGCCTTCATCGCTTCTTCCTGCGCTCGGCTGACGCCGAGCTTTGCATTATACTCATTCGCGATGCTCCGGGCTTCGTCCTTGTCGGTGACGGGAATGTCCGTCTTGAAGTAGCCCTTTTCGCCGCGCTTGATGATAATGATTTCGTCGCTGCCGGAAAGAACGCTGTAGCACCGCTCGGGCAGGTTGTCCCGAACCGGCTCGCAGGTATGGCCGCCGTATTCCATGCGCTCGGCAAACTCGCAGATGTGATAGAGGTTGCTCCCGATCTCCACATGGTAATCGTCGATATACCGGCAGGTGCGGATCTGCTCTTCATTCCACGAATAGTGGATTTTCACCTTGCCGCCATCCGGAATGCGAAACAGCTCCTTGTAATGGCTGTCAATAAAACGGATTCCTTTCTCTGCGTCCTTCAGGTGCTGATCGAGCCAATCCCGGCGATAGCAATAGCAGTACAGGTTGTATTCGCCTCTGTCCGGGTTCAGGCGCAGAAGGTAGGCATACTTTTCGGTATCCACACGAACGCCATAGTAGCCCGGCTCCTCCTGCATCCGGCTTTGGGGTGTGCAATAGCAGTACTTGGCAAGCGCCCTACGGTTATGAAGAATGTCGCCTTCCTCACGCAGAGAGTTGATTACCTCGTCAAACTCCGCCTTAAACCCGTCGGTTTTCAGCTCTTCCCGGAAGTCAAACCAACTGCTGAAAAAGCCGTTGCCGTCCGTGTCCATATCAGCCCGGAGGTGGCCGATCAGTCCGGTTTGCATGGAAATTTGCGTGCTCTGACGGAAGGTATATTTGTCCTCCGCCTCGATCATTGCTCTTTTTTCATACTCGATCATCTTGCGTCACCTCTTTCTTTAGTCGGTTTCTTTTCCTGCGCGTGCATCTCTTTCGCTTTCTCCAAGCCCTTCTGCGCCCATTCGGGAAGGCGCTTTTCCTCCATGACACCGAGAAAATCCGTGCGATAAAAGGAGGTCTTTCTCCCGTCGTACAGAGAAATGCAGCAGCAGGTACGGCCTCGCGCATTGGCCTGCGCGCCGAAGCCGCCGGTACACAGCATAAGCTGGTGATTGGCGTGGCGGAACTCAGGCCGGAGAATGCTGCCCTTGACGACAACCACCTTGTTCTCGATGGAATCCTCATAGGAAATGGGCTTACAACTATTTGTTGTGAGTTCCTCATTCGTGCCGACCTCCTGACAGGCTCTCTCGTTTTCCTGAATAATCTCCTCGGCTGCATCCGCTACGCGCTGTCCGAACACCTTTGCAATCTCCGCAAAATCGTCGCTGACCAGCACCCCGGAATAGCGCTCAAAAATAGCGTTGGTCTCTACAAAGCAGCACATATACCGTTCATCCTTGTCGGCGTTGGGATTCTCGCCCAGAGCAATATCCTTGTGCCCGATATACATGGAATACTTTACGGAGTAATCTCCGATTTTTCTTGTCTCTTCCATAGCGTCTCCTTTTATAAGCGGGGCGGCATCTGTAAAAAGATGCCGCCCCTTGCCGTTTTACTTTCTGTTCTTCAGGCGAAGAACGATCAGCCCTGCGATAATAAACACCACAAGACCGATGCCGATGATGACCTTAGCGCTCATGCTTGCCTACCTCCTTCTTTTTTCGGAAGGTAAAGAAAGCCACCGCACCTGCACCGATTGCAGAGATACCGGTAAGTGCTGCCCAAAGAGGCATATTGGTGGTATCTCCGGTCTTGGGGATATCCGTAACAGGCTTGAGCTTGTTATGGAACTTGGCAACGACCGTCTTTCCTTCGTGAACGGTTACGGTGACATTTGCGGGAAGCTCATACTTCTCGTTGGCTTTGTTGGACACCTCGGAGATCACATAATCGCCGATGCGCAGCCCCTCGATGTGGATCTGACCCTTCTCATCGGTCACAAAGTCCTTGCTGAAAGCATTGCCGGTGATATCCGTGCCCTCCACGCGGAAGGTAAAGCCCTTCAGCACGCCGTCATCCGAAGTCTTTTCAATGCGGATGCCTCCGGTCTGTGCCTGGTTGACAAAGCCCTTTCCAGCCTCATTTTCCACGACGACGGTTTTACCATCTTCCTTAATGGAGAAACTGTAGGTCTTCTCATCAAGGAAGAAGCCCTTGGGGGCCTCAGTTTCCTTCAGCGTGTAATCGCCGTAGGGCAGATCATCCAGCTTGTAGACGCCGTCGGACAGCTCCTCCATCTGATCCACAAGCTTTCCGTCACGGTATACCTCAAAGACTGCGCCGCTCAGGTGATGATCGGGATAGTCTTTATCCACCTTGGTCAGCTGAACGCTGCCGCGAATGCGCTTGTTGGTGATCTCGATCTCGATCACAGCACCGTTCTGATCTACCTTCACAGTATAAGGCGTGTCATCCAGCACATAGCCCTCCGGTGCAGCGATTTCACGAACCACATACTCGCCATAAGGGATGTCCGCAAAGGTGAAGCTGCCGTCCTCTGCGGAAACGGTGGTCAGGATAGGCTCTGTGCCGTCAGTAAGGAACAGACCGATGGTAGCTCCGGCCAGCGCCTTGCCGTCTTCATCCTTCTTCATGCCGTGGATCTCCCCGTAGATCATCTCGTTGGTAATGCTCTTTCCGTCATTGACGGCAAGCTCCACAACGGGGATTTCCTGACCGGCATAGGCAAAGATCACAGGATACTTCTCATCAGAGAGCATATAGTGGCTGTCGGTGCTGATTTCCTTGACATAGTAGCTGCCGAAGGGAACATCGCTCTTGAGCACGGCTTTCCCGTTTTCGTCAAGGGACAGAATCTCAATCAGTCCGTCTGCCGGAATGACAGAGCCGTCTGCTGCGGTAAGCTCCTCGGCGGCATAGAAGCCGAAGGTCACGGCGGAAAGCTCGTTATTCATACCGATACCGAACTGCTTATTCTGCTCCAGCACCTTGGAAAGAGAAATCCGCGCCTTCTGTCTGTCATTGCAGAAGCTGGCAGCCGTTTCGGTGATCTCAATCTCCTGCCCGGCATAGACAAGCTCTGCGGTATGGGCGTCCTTGTTAATGACCATGCCGTCGGGAGCTTTCATCTCAGTGATTTCGTATTTTCCCAGATACAGCGGCTTGCTCTCCGCCATGCCATCTGCGCCGGTGGTCACCGTATCCACCACCTCGCCGGCGCTGCAGCGCAGCGTACCATCCGGGGTGTAGATGTCCGCCGCAGCCTTGATCTCATAGGTTGCTCCTGCAAGACCCTGCACCGTATAGACCGGCTGGTAGACTCCGTCCGCCGCCGTGACGGTGGCAAACACCTCGCCGGTTTTGGAAATCTTGATGATGCCCTTCTGTGCGTAATTGCCAAGCTTCACTGCAACGACCGTCACGCCGCTTTCCTCGGTGGAATTCTCTTCGGTCACATCGAACTTGACCGCCTCATGACTGAGCACATAGCCGTAAGGGGCAGAGACCTCCTTGAGGGAGTAGCCCTTGCCGAACTCCAGCTTTTCCGGCGTGATGAGCATGCCGGCGTCATTGGTGTAGAAGGTGTCGATGGTGGTAACCTCCGGATAGGTAAAGGTCATTTCCACCTTGGAGCCATCCGGACGGAAGATCTGGAAGCCCGCACCCGCATAGGGAATGGTATTGCCGGTCTCCGCATCCACCTTGATGACCTTAATGAAGGACTCGAAGTTAGCGTTGTTGATGAGGTAGCGATAGGTCTCGCCGTCCTTGGCAATGAACACATCAAAGTCGCTCATCAGCTCACGACCCTCCCAGCCGGAAACCTGATGCGCGGTGTACACGCCGTAGGGCAGGTCCTTGCTCTGGGCAAAGCCGTTTTCATCGCAGGTCAGATAGTCCCGCTCCGTATCCTTTGCCGCCTCATAGCTGCCGGCAGATTTCAGATAGACGGCAAAAATCGCGCCTTCTTCGGGCGTTTCAATTTGTGTGTCGCCGTTGTCGGTGTGCTTGATGATGGCGATATTGCCCTTCTGCACCTGCTCAGTCACAGCCACGGCAGGTGCAGCGTTCAGCTCAACGGTGTAATTGGCCGCCTCTGCACCGACAGGATAAACGGTGCTGTCCAGAAGATAGCCCTCGGAGGGGCTGATCTCACGAATCGTCCAGTCGTCGCCGCAGACATAATAGCCGGTGGTGAACTGGCCGTTCTCGTCGGTGTAGTAAGTATCCACAAGCTGATCGCCCTTACAAATGCCGTAGGCGGCACCGGCAAGCGAAGCGTCGCCCTGCGCCGTTCCGGTCTCGCAGTCACTCTTGGTGACGGTGACATTGAACTTTTTGAGGATGTTGGAAAAGCTCTTATTGGTTACACTGTTCCATTCCACTGCGGCGCTCTGACTGTCGGGAATCACATAGCGAATGGCGGTGTCCATCTCCTCCAGTGTGTAGCCGGTGCCGATGAGCACATCCCGGAAAGTCGCCACACCGTTTTCATCGGTGACGGCGTATTCATCTACAGGAAGGCCGCTAAGGGAGGTTCCAAAAAGGTGGAACTTCACGCCCTGATTCAGTCCGTCATCGGAGGTTTTGGTCACGGTAAGCTCGCCGCGGCGGAGTACATTGTTGAAGGAAACCGTCGCCGTCTGTCCGGCAAGCACGGTAACACGGTGGCTTTCCTGGGGCTCGTATTTGTCATAGCTCTGCTCGGTGACGGTATAGGTGCCGGGCATCAGATTGTCGATGCGAATTTCACCGTTCCGGTCGGTGGTAACGGTCTGATTGACACCCTCGCCGGTGATGGTGAAGGTAATGCCGTCCACCCTGCCGTCCTCGCTGGTCTTGATGATTTTGGCGCTGCCGTAGCTGACCTTCAGCTTGACAAACGCTTTTACGGGGTCGCTGACGGAGGCCGTATAGGTGATGGTATCCTGAACGCCGCCGTTGGGGCCGTACTTATAGTCCGTCCAAACAAGAACGCCGCAGCGGGAAGCGCTTCGAGTTGCGGAGATCGTCACATTGCCGCTGGGAGCCGTATCGGTGGTGATAGTGAGCGTATTGCCCGACACGCTGAAATGAAAGCCCGTCTCACTGGCGGAGAAGGTAAACTGCGACAGCACGCGGTTGGTATCCGTGAGCTCTGCAACATACTGACTGCCGTCCCACGCAAGCTCAATGGTCTTTGCGCTGCCGCTGCTTCTGCTCATAAAGCTCGGGCAAACGGCATGGCTCTGCACGCTGGACTCGATGCTGTCATAATAACCCATGATTCGGCTATACAGCGGATGATTGGGGGAAACCAGCGACAGGATCTCGTCATAGCCGCCGGTGCTCACATGGTCAAAGTCCGCATCGCGCTCGCCCACAACCGTTTCCCAAACAAGTAGCTGAGTCGCGAAGGCGTGGGCCAGCTTATCCGCATCGGAATCGTTCTGCGATCTCCACGAGGTGGAGAGATTGCCCTGATAGCCATACTGCATGATACGCCCCAACAGCAGCTTAATATCGTCCGGCTCGATGGTGTTGTTGTACTGGCTGGGATAGTTATCCCAAAAATCCTCACCGAAGCCGTGATAGGTATCGCCGACATTTCGGGAAAGGCCGGGCTCGATGCAGTAGCACACCTTCCCGTCAAAGGAATCCATACAGTGCAGGGTGGTGTAGTTGCTGGAGCCTGTTGCCCAGCCGTTCATATAGTTTTTCGCGGAGTGACCCCATGCGTCCGCAGAGTAAATCTGAGCAGCGTCTCCGTCACGGGGGAAGGAAATCATATAGGACTCCGCTGTTTCGCTTGCGGCGAAGGCCGTGGTCGTGCCAAAGCCTGCAAGCACGGTGAATGCCATGAGGACTGCAAGCAGTCCCGACATTCCTCTTTTGAAAATCTTCTTCATTCGTTCTGTCCTCCTTCAAGGCATGAAAAAAGCACCGTGCTTCCACGATGCTCATTTCGACGTATTGACTTGTTGATGCTTATGCGTACCCGATATAGATTAGGTAGCTGCTTGTGCCGATGCACTCGTACCAGATCCAGACAGCGGTTATCTCCTCGTCCTTCGCGTATCTGTTCAGGCGGGAGCTGATGTCTCTCTCCAGGTAGATGCAGGTCGGCTTTGCGATGATCGGATTGTCCCAGCAATCGGTTGCCGAGCTATCCAAGGTCAGTCCCAAGCTCACCGCCGTGCTTTTTGCGTAGGAAATCCAGTGCTCGATATCAAATGCGGGTTCAGTTTCCGGAGTCGGTTCCGGCTCGGTTATCGCAGGAACGGACGGTTCCTCTTTCGGACTTTCTGCTTTCTCCGGCTTCTCCGGAAGCACGGGTGCCTGCCGGTCTTCCTCCGGTGTCGGCGCATTCGATTCTGTGGGTGCGCTTACCGGCTCAGAAGAAAAGCTCGGGCTGCTATCGTGCTTGTCCTCATTTGGTATGCAAGCTGCTGGATCGGCGGCTTCTGTCGGGGCTTTGGTGTGAGCGCTTGAATCTGTGGATACCGGCTCAAAGGAAGCAGGCGTTCCTTCCTGTGGCGTTGGAGCTTTCGGTGTGTTTCCTGCCGTTTGCCCTTGCAATGGCTCTGCGGCGCATCCGGAAAGCAATACGGAAAGCAGGAGCGCGCACAACATGAGATTCTTTTTCATGGGATGACCTCCAATGACTGTTTTTTCTCATATTGTACGAATGCACTTGGTTTTCTTCAATTGTGCCGCCTGTATATTCTCCTTTTGAGCTGGTATTGCCGGTAAATGAGGGGGGAGAGTGTGAGAGGGGGAACGGCGCTGACGCAGCGTCAAAAGGGTAGACTGCCCCCTTGGCGAAGAACCTATCTTGCATCATTCCGACTTTTCTGCCGTTCCTGATACCGGTGATAATATTCCAGCGCTTTCAGAATATACTCACCGGTTTTTTCGTAAGGAACGCTGGCAGGGATAAACCTTCTGGCCTCGGCGTACTTGATGTTGATCTTCTCCCTCTGGTTCGGCTTTTCCTCGCTCATAATCGACTCGATGACCTCGTTGTTCAGCTTTCCGTCCTGGGAGAATCGCTTCAGCTTAATGGCCTGGGCGAGGGACGGCGTGGCATCTGCGTAGGCGATTTGCTCCAGCAGGGCACTCTGTTCCTCCTTTTGCAGGTAAGAGAGTTCCACCGCCGGTCTGAACGCAATGCGCCCTTCATCAACCAAATCCAGAAGCTCCGGAATAAGCTCGGTGAGGCGGATATAACGGAAGATAGTGTTTTTACTTTCTCCCACTTCTTCTGCCATAACCGTTGAAGACTTTACTCCGGGCAACTTGTTCCCCACTGGGGAACAAGTTAAATCTGTACGCTGTCCTTGGCGATTCATGGCCTCCAAGCGCATCTTGTACGAAAAAGCTTTTTCACTGGGCAGTATCACAGAGCGCTGCAGGTTCGATTCCACCATTAGAATGATGGCCTCGTCGCGGGTCATCTCCCGCACCTCGGCTTTCACGGTATCAAAGCCGGCAAGCTCACAGGCCTTCTTTCTGCGATGCCCCGATACGATTTCGTACCGCTCGTCCTCCTTCGGTCGGAGGGTGACAGGGGTGATGATCCCGCGCTCCTTGATACTCTGGACAAGCTGATCCATGTCCTCGTCCAGCTTCACCTTGAAGGGATGGTCTGGGAAATCGTCGATCTCCGAGAGGGGAATATCATAAATGCGCGGGAGCTTGTTTTCCTTTCGCTCCGCGTCATTCATGAAAAGCTCATCGTACCCGGTCAGGCCCAGATCGATTTTTTGCACGCTCTTCAAGCTCTGTCACCTCCTTCGTCAGAGCCTCATACGCTGCTGCGACCTTGCCGTTCCTGTCGTGAGAGAAGATGCTCTCTCCGGAAAGACTGCACTCCGCAGCTCTTACCGAAAAGGGAATCTCGGAACGAAACACGCGGATGTTCTCTCCCACGGTAGAACGAAGCGAGGAAATAATCGCCTTGGCGTTGTTGGTGCGGTTATCCACCATCGTCAGCAAAATGCCGTCAATCTTTAATCTCGGGTTGATCTGCCGCTTGATCTTTGAAATGGAGCGCAGAAGCAGGTTAAGACCTTTGGTTGACAGGAAGTTCGGCTGAGACGGGATAATCACACTGTCTGCCGCAACCAGCGCATTGACCGTCATCATACCCAGCGAGGGCATACAGTCAATCAGAATGTAGTCGTAGCTCTTTCTCATGCCGTCGATGGCGTTCTTCAGAACATACTCACGGCTCATGACATTGAACAGGCCCGTTTCCATACCGGAGAGTTCAATGTTGGAGGGGAGCAAATCCACACCCTCCTGGTGCCGGATAATTGCACCCTCTGCAAGCGGCTCATCATCAATGACCGACTGCATAAGGGAAGACAGCGATACATCCAGCTCGTCTGGGTTCTTTATGCCGAGGCTCACGGTTAAGCTGCCCTGCGGATCAGCATCCACCAGCAGGACCCGTTTCCCGGAGCTTGCAAGTCCCACGCCGAGATTGACTGCGGTCGTTGTTTTGCCAACGCCGCCCTTCTGATTCGTGATGGCGATCACCTTACAGTTTTCCATGGGGTTTTCCTCCTTTCTCTGAATTTGAATCATTTCTGATCCACGAAAGCCTCAAAGCATCCTTTGGGGCTTTCGTCGCTGCATTTCATTTTTCCTCGAACCCAAAATGCAGAAAAGGAAGTCATCAGACGCCCGATAGCGAATCGGGTCCATGGGAATCTCACCCCCGCCGGGTACTCCGCCGGTTCCGTGGAAAAGTATCATTATACCCTAAGCCTGTCGTGGCCGTATCCGTAGCTGCCAGATATTTCAGAATGGTTTCGGGGTCGCTCTCCACCTTTTGTCCCGCTGATACCGTTAGCGGCAGGTGGGTCTTGGCGTACCTTCATTTGGCTGTTGGCTCAAGGAATGTATCTGATGAATGTATATGAAATTTTCAAGGTTCCCGGAAGGCTTTTCGCCTTCTCACTTTCTCTTTGCCGAATTTTTTTGCGAGATTCCCACACTTTTTCAAAAAAATTTTTTGTGCCGGTTCCAGAAAACAAAAAAGCGCCCACTGCACCTGTTTAGTAGGCGTAGTGAGCGCAAAAAATAAGACCCGGTGATTTCTCACCGAGTCTCATATCTGAATATATAGTTTTCAAAAAAACAGCCCCGCAGAATCACTTCTGCGAGGCTGAAATTCAATCGCACATTTTTCTCGGCATCCGTGGTGCACCCTTGGTGTAAATTGGTGTACGGATTGGTGTACGAGAGGCTTTTTTAGCTCGATCAGGGGGCAATCAATAGAGCTTTGCGCCTGCCGGAATGTGAGGATCGACCATCAGCAGATGGAGCTTTTCTTCGCCGTTTTCGTGATGCACGGCAGAGATGAGCATACCGCAGGAATCGATACCCATCATCGCTCTCGGAGGCAGATTGGTGATTGCAATGCAGGTCTTACCAACCAGTTCTTCCGGCTCATAATATTCGTGAATACCACTCAAAATGACCCTATCTGTGCCGGTTCCGTCGTCCAAAACGAACTTTAAGAGCTTTTTGGACTTCTTCACGGCTTCGCATTCCTTAACCTTCACGGCACGGAAATCGCTCTTGGAGAAGGTGTCAAAATCCACCTGATCCTGGAACAGCGGCTCGATCTCCACATTGGAAAAATCAATTTTTTCTTCGACGATAGGAGCCGCTTCAACGGACTTTTCTTCCGCCTTGGTCTCGGCCTTTTCGGTCTTATCCTTGTCCAAAGGTTTCATTGTCGGGAACAGGATCACGTCGCGGATGGAGCTGGCGCCGCACAGCAGCATGGCGCAGCGGTCGATGCCGAAGCCCAAGCCGCCGGTGGGCGGCATGCCGTATTCGAGCGCCATGACGAAGTCCTCGTCCATCATATTGGCCTCTTCGTCGCCGTGCGCACGCTTTTCAGCCTGCGCCTTAAAGCGCTGGTACTGGTCGATGGGGTCGTTGAGCTCGGAGAAAGCGTTGCCCATCTCGCAGCCGCAGATGAACATCTCATAGCGCTCGGTGAGCGCGGGCTGCTCGGGGCTGCGCTTGGCCAGGGGGCTAACCTCGACCGGGTACATCGTGATGAATGTCGGCTGGATGAGCGTGGACTCGACCTTCTGGTCGAACGTCTCATAGAGCGCATTGCCCCACGTGTGGGCGACGTTTTCCATGTCCACGCCCACGCTCTTGGCAAGCGCGACCGCCGCGTCCGCATCGCCGAGGACAGCCATAAAGTCGGCCCCCGTGACGTCCTTAACGGCGGCGGCCATGGTCACGCGGCGCCAGCTCGGCGTGAGGTCGACATCATGGCCCAGCCACTGGAGCTGATACGTGCCGAGAATCTCCTTGGCCGCGCCGGAGAGGATGCCCTCGAGAATGTCCATCATGCCGTCAAGGTTGGTGTAGGCCTGATAGAGCTCACAGGTCGTGAACTCCGGGTTGTGCTTGGTGTCCATGCCCTCGTTGCGGAAGATGCGGCCGACCTCATACACGCGCTCAATGCCGCCGACGATCAGGCGCTTGAGGTGCAGCTCGGTCGCGATGCGCATGTACATATCAATGTCAAGCGTGTTGTGGTGCGTGATGAACGGGCGCGCCGTCGCGCCGCCGGCGATGGGGCTGAGCACAGGGGTCTCGACCTCCATGAAGCCCAGGCCGTCCAGATAGCGGCGCAGGTAGGCCACGAACTGGCTGCGGATCTGGAAATTGCGCTTACTCTCCGGATTCATGATGAGATCCACGTAGCGCTGGCGGTAGCGCAGCTCCATATTCGTCATGCCGTGGAACTTCTCCGGCAGCGGACGCAAAGATTTACTGAGCAGCGTGACCTGCTGCACATGGATGGAGATCTCCCCCGTCTTGGTCTTGAACGCATAGCCGCTCACGCCGATAATGTCGCCGATGTCATACTTGCGGAAATCGGCAAACTCCTGCTCGGTCACAGCGTCCTTGCGGACGTAGAGCTGGATCTGGCCGCGGTCATCCTGAATGTCACAGAAAATGGCCTTGCCCATGCCGCGCTTGGACATGATGCGGCCGGCGGCCTGCAGCGTTTTGCCGTCATAGGCGTCAAAATCGTTCTTGATGTCGGTCGAATAGGCGCTGCGCGCAAAGCGCGTCTGCGTGAAGGGGTCGCGCCCGGCGTCCTGCAGCGCCTTGAGCTTGTCGCGGCGGATCTGAAGGATCTCGGACAGGGACGGCTCTGCCGCCGCCTGCTGGTTCTTTCTCTCTTCGTTCATGATGGGCTCCTCAGTCTTCGTTTTCGACGGCGATGATCTTGAACTGCAGCTCGCCGACCGGGGCTGCGACCGTGACGGTCTCACCGACTTTGTGGCCCTTGAGCGCAAAGCCGAACGGGCTGTCATCCGAAATGCAGCCTTCCATGGGGTTGGCCTCCTGCGAGCCGACGATCGTGTACTCCTCTTCCACGTCCTCGTCGACATCGAGCACGCGCACGCGGCTGCCGATGGTCACGACGTCTGCCGCGACTTCGACCTTTTCCACGACCTCGGCGTTCTCGATCAGGTCCGTGATCTCAGCAATGCGGGAATAGAGCTTGCCCTGCTCCGTCTTGGCCTCGTCGTACTCGCTGTTCTCCGACAGGTCGCCGAATGAGCGCGCCTCCTTGATGAGCTCCGCGACTTCCTTTTCGCGGGTCGTTTCGAGGTAATGCAGTTCTTCCTTGAGCGTGTCCAGACGCTCCTGACTCATCTTATATCTGCTGTCGATCGCCATAATCCGTCTCCTTATATCATTGAAATTTTCGTGTATACGATTTGATTCAGCGCAGCGCGGCGATGGCCGCTTCGAGCTGCGCATCGACATCGCTGTCCGCGGCCGGGGCCACGACAACGTCCGGCACAAGGCCGCCCTGCTCGGACAGGTCCACGCGGTTGGGCGTGAGATATTTCCGGCTCGAGATGTGCACGGCGCTGCCGTCCGGAAGCGCAATGGTCGTCTGACTGCGGCCCTTGCCGGTCGTGTTCTGGCCGACGATGGTCGCCCAGTCATACTCCTGCAGCGCAGCTGCAAAAAACTCCGCCGCACTGTAGGTGTTGCCGTTGACGATGACCGCCATCGGCACCTTGACGCAGACGCTGTCGCTCTGCGTGACGGTCTCTTTCCCGTTACCGTCAACGCTCACGAACAGATCGCCCTGCGGCAGCAGGTGGTCCAGGATCGTGATGAGCTCCGAGAGCAGGCCGCCGGGGTTATCGCGCAGATCGAACACGAGCGACTTTGCACCGAGGTCGAGCAGCTTATCGACCGCCTGCACAGCACGGCTGCCGCCGCCGGTCTCAAAGTTACGGATCTGCACATAACCGACGCCGTTATCCAGAAGCTTATACGTCACAGGGTCGGTGTAGATGACCGTGCAGTCGAGCGTGACGGTCTGGCTCTTGCCGGCGGAATCCTGGATGGTGAGCTTGAGCGTCTTGTTGAGCTTGGCGCGGATGGTGCTCTGCACGTCCGAGAGCGTCTTGCCCGTGACATTCTCCCCGTCGATCGCCGTGATGATGTCGCCCTGCTTGAGGCCGGCTTTCGCCGCGGGGGAATCGCTCGTCACCGCCGTGATGCGAAAGCCCTTCGTCTTATCGTCGAGCTGGATGGTCACACCGATGCCGGCGTACTCGTTGTTGGAGTACATCTGATAGGCCTTGTATTCCTCGGCCGTCATGTAATAGCTCCACTTGTCGCCGATGGCGCTGATGATCGCGCTCGACGAGGCGTCGCTGATGGCCGTGTCGTCCGCGTCGCCGATATAGTCTTTGTCCACGACCTGCTTGACCTGCGCAAACTTCAGCGCGAGCTTATAGTTGCTGCTGCCGCCGAATTTGCCGACAAAGATCATCGACGTGACCAGTGCAGTCACCAGAATGCAGGTCACACAGGCAAGGATACTCGCCTTCCAGCCGCGCATTCTGCCGCTTTTTCTGCGGGCCGGCACTTTTTCCGGTGCCTGTTCCTGTGGCTTGTGTTCGTCCATGCTATCCCTCCGGATCCAATTGCTGCCCGCACCGGGCAGCCCCCAATGCAGCAGATGAGCCGGGCAGCCATTTTCCGGCCGCCCGGCAGTTTCATTCAATCAAAATATGTCCAATCAGCTCGCATAGTTGAGCGGGTTCTGGCGCACGCCGTTGACCGTGACTTCCCAGTGCAGATGCGGGCCGGTGGAGTTGCCGGTCGAGCCGACATAACCGATCGTCTGCCCCTTGGAGACCTTCTGGCCGACAGACACCGCGATGGAGCTCATATGGCCGTAGAGCGTGGTGATGCCGTTGCCATGGTTGATGACGACGCAGTTGCCGTAACCGGACACGGAGCCGGCCGTAATGATCGTACCGCCGTCGGCTGCGACGATGGTCGCGCCATAGCTCGCGCCGATGTCCACACCGGAGTGGTATTTCTGCGTCTGATAGATCGGGTGGTAGCGCCAGCCGAACGGTGAGGTGATGTAGTGGCAGGACGGGCACGGCCACATCATGGTGCCGGTGGAGCCGTTGGCTTTGCCCGGGTCATAGCCAGGGTTGTTGTTCTTGTTCGCTTCCTCCTGGCGGCGCAGCTCCTCGACCTGCTTGTCGATCTGCGACTGCACGTTCTTCTGCTGCTGCTCATACTGATCGTGGACGCTCTTATAGGCGTTGATATCCGATTCCAGGCTGGCAAGCAGCGCATTGGCCTCCGAGACCTTCTGCTGCAGCGCGACCTGCTTGGTCTCGAGCTCGGACTGCTTATCCTGGAGTTCAGTGCGGGCATCCTCGAGCTCCGCTTTGACGGTCTCGACCTTTTCGCGGGCGGCCGTCATGTCGGCCTGTACCTGTTTATTATATGCAATGACCTCGCCGACCATGTCCATGCGGGCAAGGAGGTCGGACAGGCTGGTCGCCTCGAGCAGGATGGCGATGTAGGACATCTGGCCGTACTCCTCGAGGTGGCGCACACAGCTGCGGAAGCGGACCGTCTGGGCCTCTTCTTCCTGCTTGGCAGCCTCGAGCTCAACGCCCTTGTCCTCGATCTGCTGGTCGTAGGCCGTGATCTGCTCCTTGACGAGCTCGATCTCCTGCTGGGCCAGATCGTTTTCCCGATCGAGCGCGGCCTTCTGATCCACCACGCTGGCTTTCTTGGAGCGCAGGTTGTTGATGGTCTTCTGCTGCTCTTTCTGCTTGGCCTGCAGCTCTTTGCGCTGCTGCGTAAGCTGGTTGATCTCCGACTGAGATGCCGCGCTGGCATTGGTCGGGATCAGTGCTGTCATGAGCGAGATGACAAAGATCAGCGCCAGCAGCACGCAAATAACGGATCGAACGACTTTGCGGTTCATCTTCATTCGATTTCCTCCTTAGACTTTCAGATAGTTGCGAATGGCTGTGAGGCCGCCGAACACACCGACGAGCACACCCACGCCGAGGAACACCAGCAGCAGCGGCAGCGACACGGATGCAAACGGGAGCACCGTGATGATACCGGCCGCCATGGTGGACATGATCTTGCTGACGATCAGGCTGTAGAGTCCCCACTGGAGCAGGAACGCGATCAGCCCACCGACCAGACCGAGCACAAGGCCCTCGACCACAAACGGCAGGCGGATGAAACCATTCGTCGCACCGACCATCTTCATGATGGCAATCTCTTCACGCCGGCCGAACGTGGCCAGCTTGATGGTATTGGTCATAATAAACAGGGACACCGCAATGAGGATCACGATCAAAACGACGGAGACCACGCTCACAATGTTCCGGAACGTGATGAAGTTTTCCGCGTAGTCCAAATGCGCCGTGACATCGGCGATGCCGTCCACGTTCTTGAGCGCGGTCTGCGTGTCCTTCATGAGTGACAGGTCGTCGAGCGTCACGACATAGCGGTGACGGAAGACCGACGCGTCAATGTTGTCAAAGAGGTCGGAGTCATACTCGGCCTCAAACGTCTGCATGGCCTGCTCGCGCGTGACGAACTCGACCGAGGCAACATTCGGCACCGCGGCGACCTTGGGCTCAATGGCCCGGGCCTCATCCTCCGTGAGCGTCTCATCGACGTAGGCAATGACCTCATTCTGGTTTTGCAGGCGGTCGATGTTCGCGTCAATGTTGAGCGTCAGCAGCGAGAAGCTGCCCATGATGAGCAGGCACGCGATGATGATCGTGATCGACGCGAAGGACATGAAACCGTGCGTGAAGATGTTTTTCACGCCCTGCGCCATCAGGTAGTTGAATCTATTCAGCTTCATATCCGTAGTACCCGTCCAATCCGTCACTGATGACTCTTCCGGCGTCGATGGAGATGACGCGCTTGGAAAAAGCGTCGACCAGTTCCTTTTCGTGCGTCACCACGAGGACCGTGGTGCCGAGCTCGTTGATCTTCTCCAGCAGCAGCATCAGTTCCAGGCTGCGCACCGGGTCGAGGTTGCCGGTCGGCTCGTCCGCGATGATCATGCGCGGATTGTTCACGAGCGCGCGGGCGATGGCCACGCGCTGCTGCTCGCCGCCGGAAAGCTCCGCCGGGAAGCGCTTTTCCCGGTCGGCCAGGCCGACCAGCTCGAGCACCTGCGGCACGCGGCGGCGGATCTCCTTATTGGACGCCCCCACCACACGCATGGCAAACGCAACGTTTTCATACACCGTCATCTTGTCGATCAGGCGAAAATCCTGAAAAATGACGCCCAGTGTCCGGCGCAGCTTCGGCAGCTTGCGGCGCTTAATGCCCTGCATGTCAAAGCCGTTGACCGTGATCTGTCCGGATGTGGGGCTCAGCTCGCCGGTGATCAGTTTGATGATCGTCGTCTTGCCGGAGCCGGACGGCCCGACCAAAAACACGAACTCGCCCTCATTGATCGTAAAACTGATCCCATTGAGGGCCGCAGCCTCCGTGTTTCCGTAGACCATCTTCACATCGTTCATTTGAACCATAAGATGTCCTCCAATATGTTGGGCTTACGCCCGCCCGGGTGCACGGTCAGAACTTGGCAGTGTTCTGAGAGTCGAGGTATTTCTTTACCATGACCGCGACCTTGAAGAGGATCGCATCCTCAAACTCGCGCAGATCCAGGCCCGTAATCTTCTTGACTTTCTCCAACCGGTATACCAAAGTGTTTCGATGGACGTAGAGCTTACGCGCCGTCTCCGAAACATTGAGGTTGTTCTCAAAGAAGCGATTGATCGTGTCGAGCGTGTCCTCATCGAGCGCCTCGATGGGGTTTTTCTTGAACGCTTCGGACAGGAACATCTCGCACAGCGTTGTCGGCAGCTGATAAATGATGCGGCCGATGCCGAGGTTATCGTAGTGAATGACCGGCTTTTCGTTTTCAAACACTTTGCCGACCTCGATGGCGACCTGCGCCTCCTTATAACGGTCGGCCAGCTCGCGCAGGTGATTGGCCGTAGTGCCGATGCCAATGACCGTCTGCACGCGCAGCTCCGTGTGTACGGCGTGCTCAATGCTCTCGGCCAGCGCGCAGATATCCTCCGAGGTCTCGTCCGGCGTCATTTCCTTAATGACGACAATGTCCGACTCGCTCACGCTGAGCACAAAATCATGCTGCCGGTCTGGGAACATATTCTGGATCAGCTCGAGCACAGCGATATCTGTCACGTTCACCTGACGCACCAGCAGCACGGCGCGCGGCACGTCGGTGGTAAAATGCAGCTCCTTGGCACGCACATACACGTCGCCGGGGAGAATGTTGTCCGAAATGATGTTTTTGACGAAAGCGGCTTTGTTGTGCTTTTCCTCAAAGTTTGTGCTGGCCTCCGTCATGCCGACGGCCGCGAGAATGCAGATGCTGCGCGCCGTCTGATCATTGCCCTCGACAAACACGGCATACTCGAAGCGCGCCGTGCTGGCCGACAGGATCTTATACGTGCGCGTGTCCGTTGCAAACAGCTGCTCCTGCACTTCGCCCACTGCGGCCTGAAAGTCATCCAGACGCGAGCCGATCATCGAAAGCTCACTGCAGGCAATGACAAACCCCTGCTCGTCCACAACACCGATGCAGCGCGTGGTGGCATCTTTCATCTGAACGATCACGCCCTGAAAAATTCTGCTCGACATATCTTTTCCTCCTACGAACGGCCGCCGCAGTCTCCCACAGCACCTACCAATTTCCTACTTTACATAATAGCCGATTTATGTGCATTTTTCAATAGAAAAATGGTCGTTTTTTGTGAATAATTTTCGAAATTTCGTGAGATAGTCGGATAATTTCCCGAACTTTTGTAAATTTTCACGAAGTTGGCAGCGAAAAAACAAGCATCGCCTCTTCCGGGCTCAGTTCCCGGTAAGCGCCCGGGGACAGCGCGGGATCGAGCGTCAGCGCCCCGATCGACAGCCGGTGCAGCTGCAAAACAGGCGTCCCGCAGCCGGCCAACATCCGCTTGACCATGTGGTATTTCCCCTCATAAACCGTGACGCGGCAGCCCTCCTGCTCCGGCAAAAGCTCGAGCCGGGCGGGCAGGCACTGCGTCCCGTCGCCAAGGACGACACCCTGCGCAAAACGATCCACATCCGCGCTTGTGGGCTGCCCGTCCGTGCGCGCGAAATAGACCTTCGGAACGTGCTTTTTCGGCGTGATGACGCGGTGGACATAGTCGCCATCGTCCGTGATGAGCAGCAGGCCGGTCGTGTCCTTATCGAGCCGCCCGGCGGGCACGAGCCCGAAGCGCCGCAGCTCCGGCGGGAACAAATCCAGCACCGTCGGCTGGCTGCGGTCGGCCGTTGCGGTGAGAATGCCGGCGGGCTTATGAAGCATATAGTAATGATACGCCTGATAACGCAAGGGCTGTCCGCGCAGACAGACGACTGCCGTTTCCGCGACCTTCTGCTCAGGCGCGCGTGCGGGCACTCCATCGACCGTTACCTCGCCGCGACGGATATACGCCTTGGCTTCGCGCCGGGAAGCGGCGCCGGTATCAGCCAGGTATTTGTCCAGACGGATCACGCGCTCCCCCTCCTTTGCGGGCATTTGGGTTCATTATAACATATCCGGCGGCAAATTTGAATAGGCTTGTTCCGAGGTGTGGTTATGAAGATCAAATCCCTTCACTGGACAAGACGGACCGTCGTGTTTGCGCTCATCGGTCTGGCCGTGTTGCTGGCGCTGGCCGTCATCTGGCGCAGCAATGACGGCGTACTCTCGGCGCATTATAACGTCACAACGACCGACGGGCGCATCGCCTATCTGCAGGCGCTTGGCTGGGCGGCGGACCCTGCGACCGAAACCATGCAGGAGATCGTGATCCCGCGCGTGTTCAGCGGCGTATTCAGCGATTACAACACCCTGCAAAAGCAGCAGGGCTTTGACCTGTCCACCTACGCCGGCGAGACGTGCACGACCTATACTTATCGCGTGATGAACTACGAGGGCTCGACGGACACCGTGCTCGCGCAGCTGTTTGTCTATCGCAACCGCGTCATCGGCGGCGACATTCACGCGACGGCCATGGACGGTTTCATGCACGGTCTGCGGTAAACGGGCAAAAAAATCCCGGCACATAGCGTGCCGGGATTTTTTTGCATTGTTTGCCTCAGGCGAGCGCCGTCCAGCGCTCAATACCGGCCAGTTCCGTAAAGGTGTGGCCGACCGAAGCCTCGATGACGTCGGCATAGTACCAGGCGTCCGGCATGACATCCGCAAAATGCGATGCCGCCTGCGCATGGGCCTGCACAAACGTCAGGTCACAGCTGCGGCCGAGCACGCGGTTAAGAATGGACACCGCCTCGGCGCGTGTGATGGTCTGGTTCGGGCGGAACGTACCGTCCGTGAAGCCGCTGACCCAGCCGTTGGCATAGGCCGTGGCGACCGCATCATAAAACCAGCCGCGGCCGACATCGGAAAACGGCATGCCGCCCGACGCATTCACACCATAGATCCCGGCGAGAATGGTCACGAACTGCGCGCGGCTGATGGCCTGATTCGGTTGGAACGTGCCGTCGCCGCAGCCATTGATGGCGCCGGCATTGGCCAGCGTGCTGACCGCAGCCGTGTACCACTGGCCGGCCGGAACATCGCGGAAGCCGTTGCCGCTGCAGTCATACTGCTTGTGCGCCTGCTCAGTCATGAGCTCATAGAGCATCTGGGCCGCCTCGGCGCGCGTGAGTGTGCCGGTCGGCGCGAAGGTAGTTGTAGTGCAGCCGGAAACATACGCGTTGTGGCTGGCGGTATCCAGCAGACCCGTGGACTGCGTCGGTTCGGGCTCCGTGCCGGAACCGCCCTGGCTACCGGAACCGCCCTGGTTACCGGAGCCGCCCTGATTGTTCGCTATCTGGGAGATGTACTTTTCCAGCAGCGTCATGGCCTGCTGGAGCGTGATGGTGCGGCTGTTATAGAGCGCGCAGATGATCGTCACGACGTTCTTCAGGTTCATGTTCGTCGAGGAGATGAGCTGGGACAGAAGCTGCGCGATCTGATCATTCGTGAGGATGCTGCCCGCGATGCCCGTCAGGATGGCGTTGATGCCGGTCTGCGTCATGCCGAAAGCCTTCAGGATCTCGGCAAACGCCTGCTGGGCTGCCTCGCTGTTCGAGCCGCCGGCGGCAATGTCGCCGATGACCTGGCCGAAGTTGATGTTCACCGTGTTGCCGGTGATGGTGATGATGCCGTGCATGTAGTTGTTGTTGCTGGCGATATCCTTGAACAGATCGCCCACATCCACGTTCACGATACCGTGGATAAAGTTGCTGTCGCTGGCGATGTGATCGACAAGGTCGCCCACGTCCACGCCAACGATGCCGTGGATGAAGTTATCGCCGTTGACGATGCGGAGCTGGTCAAGAATGTGCGAGAGCACCGTATCGTTATCCGTGAGGGAAGTCGTCACCGTGTCGGCCGCATCCTGATCGACTGCCAGCGTGGCGGCAGCGGATTTCATGAGTTCCACCGCAGTACCGTCACGGATGGTCTGGTCGCTGTCAAGCGCACAGATCACGGATGCCATACCGGTCAGATCCAGCGCGCCGGTCTTGGCAAGCTGCGTAGTAAAGGTCTGCGCATCGTCCGCGGACAGGCTCTGCTGCGCGATACCGGAGACGATCACGTTCGTCTGGTCATCCGGGATACCGGCGGCCTTGCAGATGTTCGTCAGGATCGTGCGCGCATTCTCACCATCCAGGTTATCCGCCTTGGCGTCCGTAATGGCTGCGCCGAAGTTGATGTTGATGACGTTGCCGCTGACCGTCACGATGCCATGCGTATAGTTGCAGCCGCTGGCAATATTGTCAAACAGGTCGCCGGTCTTGACGCCGACGATGCCGTGGATAAAGTTGCTGTTGCTGACGATGTGATCAACGAGGTCGTTAATGTTCACGCTCACGATGCCGTGAATGAAGTTATCCCCGTCGACAATGTGGATGCTGTCGAGAATGTGCGAGAGCGCGGATACATTGCCCTTGCCCTGCAGAGGCTGGATGCCGAGCGCCGCCGCAACGGTCACGGCCGCGTCGCGAAACAGCTGCGCCGCCGTGCTGACGTCGAGCAGGCCGCTGTCCGTCAGGCTGCCAAGCAGAGTCGTAATGTCCGTCAGGCTGATCTTTCCGGTCGCAGCAAGCTGATCGACCATGGCGGATGCCTGATCGTCGCTGAGCGTGCCGGCCGCGATGGCACTGACGATGCCGCTGCTCTGGATCTGGGTCATGCCGGCATCCGTGAGCAGATCGGTCAGGAACGTGCGGGCGGTCTCACCGCTCGCGTCCTGCTGCTGCGCATTTTGGAAAGCAAGGCCGAAGTTGATATTGATGCGGTTATCGACCACGGTCACGATGCCGTGCGTGTAATTACTGTTGCTGGCGATGTTCTTGAACAGATCGCCGACCGTCACGCGCACGATGCCGTGGGTGAAATTGCTGTCGCTGCCGATATGGTCGACCAGATCTTTGATGTTCACGCCGACGATGCCGTGGATAAAGTTATCGTCGTTGGCGATGTCGATCTGGCTCAGGATCTCACTGAGCAGACCGTTGTGCAGCTGGCCATAGGCCGTGTCGGATGTGCTGCTCTCGGCTTTCGTGTCTGCAGCGAAAGCCGGCACCGCAGCGAGACTGAATGCCAGCACGAGGGCCAGTATCAGACTCAGTGCCTTGCGCATTTTTTTCATGGGATTTTGCCTCCTTATCGTTCCAAGCTAACATACATGGAAAGGTGCCGGCAAAATGTCGGACACAGGCGCCCGCATCCCATCGGTGCGGAGCCCGGAGCCTTTTTCTACCACGAAATATAGGCCGCAATTATTAAAAACGCATTAGGAAAGTAATTAAAGTTTCGATTATGAAACAATTATATCGAAAAACAAAAAAATTCCTCCCCGGCCGAAGCCGGAGAGGAATTCAGAAAACCGGAAATTACTCGTTGATGGCGATGACAACACCGGAACCAACGGTACGGCCGCCTTCACGGATAGCG
>ERZ840517.1133-NODE-1133-length-30666-cov-4.602332_pt1 | contig 30666 bp, 46 predicted proteins | sample MGYA00519876_ERZ840517 | MGnify/ENA primary metagenome ERZ840517 (study PRJEB31850, sample SAMEA3708882) | human gut metagenome | biome: human gut; feature: human-associated habitat; material: faeces | place: China | collected 2014 ... | reverse complement strand
CAGTTATATGCCCGTTTCCGCCATGCTTGTTCGCCTGCTTGCGATGGTTAATCTTTGCTCGGTTTTTCCCCATGTTAAGCATTATATTTGTTCGCCGGCACAGCGGCAGCCTTGATCTGCGCTGCAGTGCTCCGGTTCCGTCAGTATTTGTAATACTGTGCGCACAGCATCATTATTTTATTATATGCGAACTTAAGGCAGCTTCCGCAAAAACCATTGTCGAATTCACTCTTTTTGCGCGAAAGCAATTGTGCCCGGGAGCCGAGTCTGTCATTTTTGGATTGTCTGCAATTCTCCGGGCAGCGGTTCGGCAAAACACTCCCGGCAGTTTTCAGCGGAAAACTCTTGACAAACATCGCGATATGTGATAGTCTATATACGTTATCAGCCGAGTATCGCTGCTCACCGATAACAGTTTTTTCCGAAAACAGGGTCGCTGCATCTAAAATGCAGTAACCCTGTTTTTGATTAAGGAAGATACAGAGTGGGGGCAAATCACACAGGCGAAGCGCTGCATACATACCACCTGTGAATGCAGCGACCGGTACATTGCGCTTATAATCGCCGACAGCGGTATTTCAATCCACGCCGCCCGTGAAGGCGGCGACTCTCGACAAAAACGTCAAGGGCTTTGTCAGTGGTATTTCAATCCACGCCGCCCGTGAAGGCGGCGACCCTTAAACCTATGCCCTTGCTGTGCGACGGCAATATTTCAATCCACGCCGCCCGTGAAGGCGGCGACAATTGCTCTCTACAAGAAAGGGACATGCCATATATTTCAATCCACGCCGCCCGTGAAGGTGTATAAAAACCTTTAATCTAATATAAAATTTTGGGGGTTGTGTAGGCTAAATGTAAGCTACCCAACCTTTTTTTATCCTATATCAGTCGCTTTTGATCGTCCTTGCGCTGCAATATCGCAGCGCAAGCTGCGCTTGTGCTGCGATATTGCGGCGATGCTCAAAAATCGGTAAAATATACTTTAAAAACGCTAATTAAATGCTTGACTTTTAAATGCGAATGCTGTATAATTATAAGTGTCAAAGGGAAGGAAAACCCAAAAAACCAGAAAGGCAAAGAACATGAAATATCTCGAAAGCAAAATCGCCGAATTGTGCGAAGGCAAAAAAATCACTTACCGTGGATATGTATACTGGATTAATCCAGTAACGCGCGAAATTTACAGACACAGTGTAGCCGCCGAGATAAGCGGCGTGATCAACGGCCATAAGTATGCCGATGTAACCGATGATTTTAAAAAAATCATTGAAGCAGAGTAAACGGGCAAGGACAGTTAAAGCTGCGGGGCGGGCAACCGCTCCGCCGGAAAGGAACAGAATATGAAAGATGAAAAAAAGGAAGCCCGCATAAAAGCGGCCATTGCTTATGCTGGATCCAGTCAGCGCAAAGTCGCCGAAAAGCTCGGTACGACCTCTGCGAATTTCAATTTGAAGTTAAAAAGAGGAACATTAAGCGATGCGGAACTCGCAGCGATCGCGGAGGTGCTCGGGTGCCGGTTCATTCCGGCGGCTTTCGAGTTTCCTGACGGAACGAAAATGTAACCTTAGTTGAACCGTTCGGCGATAATATATCTGGAATCCATCAATTAAACGCTTGACATTATCAAGGAAACGCTGTATAATAAGGTATCGAAAGGGAAAGGAAAATCCCGAAAACCAGAAAGGCAAAATTATGCTGAAGAAAGAAACAATGACGGCGCAAGAGTTTGAAGCAACTCTTACGGAACAACTGAATAGAAAACACAAGCTCGAATATGAAAATGCAGAAGTGGATGAATTCTTGACAGCCTTCATGCTGAAAGATTGCAGCGGAATGAATTTCGCGGGGAGAAAATTTGCTCCTGAAACTTCTTTGCGGGGGGGTATTCTTTGCGGTGCGAATTTGAGCGAGGCCAGCCTCCCGTGCGCCGACTTGACAGACGCCGACATGCGAGGCGCAGATCTTAAAAATGCGCATCTCGGATGGGCAGACCTGAGAGGTGCAGACCTGAGAGGTGCAGACCTGAGAGGTGCAGACCTGAGAGGTGCAGACCTTAAAAACGCCGACCTGCGAGGAGCGAATCTTGAGGGTGCGGTTTTGGATGATTTCGATAATTGCGTTCTGCCTTGCGGGGCAAACTGTGACGATGATCAAATAATGGCGGCATTACGTAACGTATTTTGCATTGCGCTTGCGAGTGATAACGCGAGTGACGGACTCAAAGCGTCGCTCGAGGAGATGGGCTTGCGCGAGCTCATCGGAGCCGAGAGGATAAAGTGCTACAAAAGGCGTCTCTCCATCGGATGATTTTTGATTTTTTTGACGGCAAATGCCCTGCCATGCGCTTTGAGCACGGCAGGGCATTTTTTATTTACCGGCAAGTTACCGGCAAGTTACCGGCAAGTTAGGCACATGTATTTCATTTTATTCGATTTTCAAGCCCATTGATGCGTTGATGGGCTTGCTTTGCGGATGCTTCCACCGCCGTCAGGCGGGAGACTACCTCGGTATTTGTTTTTCGCTGCTCTCGCTGCTCCGCTTTGATTTCGTCGGTATTCGCCTTTATATATCCGAGCTCGGTGCAGATTGTGCCGGTGGTATGCCCGCCGGCTGTGTCATCCTTGCGGGCAGCGCGTCGCATCTGCATGGCGGCGGTCACGATGCCGTACACCGTCCCCGCTGCGCCGATAAGCGCGATGATGATGCTGACGGTCTGCGGCATCAGGCATCACCCCCGTCCCCATCCCGCGAGATCGTGATCCTGACGCCGTGCATCAGTACGGTAGCCGCATCCGCTGCCTCGATCGGTGCGGGTCCGTCCATGGCGGGCGCAGCATAGTCCGCGATCATAGCATCAAAGGCTGCCTGTGATTTCTTGCCCCATTTACCATCGGCAGCGATCGCTTTGCCGTCCGCGTCGGTATAGCCGGCAGCGGACAGCGCAGCCTGCATGGCCTGCACCGCATCCCCGGTCAGCATCGGTGATCTCACTTCAAATTTTATCTTTTCCATTTCGATTTCCTCCGAATATTTGAATTTTTTGGCCATAATCCCGCGGTGTGTCCACGGGCGCGTATCCAGCCGTGTGACTACCACACCGTAGCGCAGACCGCGTGCCTCGACCACCAGCGGCGTGCCGTCGCTGTCAAAACCGCAGATCCAGCCGACATGCGTCATTTTACCGTTTTTATTGCTGACAAAAACAGCCTCGCCGATGACGTAATCGCGGGTGATATCATCGATAGGGCCCTTTGCGTTGCACCACAAACGGTAATTCATATCTGCGTTAATGTCCGTTTTGTCGTTGCAGACATAGGTCAGATATGAATCCAGCAACCCCTGACAGTCGGTCGCATAGTCGGTGCTTCGCCAGCCCGCAACCGCTGCATCAAAATCCGCCCCTGCCCAGCCGCGGTTGACGTATGCCTGCCGATAGCGGGCGAGCGTTGCAGGGGATGTCTGCACGCGGACGCTGCCAAAAAGATAGTGCCACGGCTCCGCGCAGCATGCGTCAGCCGGCAGGGGCATGGCGGCACCGATCGGCACGCTTTTTGCATGGGTCAATGCCCAGCGAATGAAATCCTGTACGTTCTGCATAATTACTCTCCTATGTTATTTAAGTTCGCTATCGCCGGCAGTTACAGCTTAACTAAAAATGCCTTATCGTCAAAGGTTGCGGGAACGCCGTCCGCAACGGCGAGCGCAATGTCCACACCGTCAGTGTAGTGGTAGCCAGCAACAACACTGATTCCCACAAACCACTCAAAGGGCTTTGCGACAGTTCCGACAGCATCGGGGTCAGGTACAAGCTCCCACGCAAATCCCGCCGAACCGCTGTATATCAGCTCCCACTTGAACCCGACTTTGGGCGGCACAATTGGAGTGTCCGCCGTCGGTATGGATTCGATATACACCCGCATTTTGTCTTCAAGCCCCGCTGTCGGGATTTGCTGCTGTGTTGCAATTGTTTCCGCCTGATAGGCTGTAGCCTCGGCTGGTGTCATATCGATTATTTGTCCGTTAACACATTTTTTCATGCTTTCACTCCATAAACTACCATTTGTGCGCCTGCCTTTATCTCGCCTGTGCTGTGCGTCCAAAAAAGACTTTTTACACCTTGCGCGAGGTCTTTGGCATAAAAGTCATCAACATAATTGTCAAAAAGATTGTCACCCCATCCGGCATGTAAGGAGCCTGATTTCCTTTCTCGGGCGATGGAGCATCGTCCGCGATATCTGTGCTTAGACCCGTCAGGTGCAGGGTACGGGGACGAGCTAAACTCACCGACAATCGTATAGTTTCCTGCGGTAGCGTATGGTGCGTTAAATATATACGCTATATCTGCGCCCCCGGGTCGGTTTTTCGTGTTCGGGTATATCCATACCTGACAACCGGTAGTGGATTCGGCTGCGAAAATCGCACGGATTTTCTTGTAAGAGCCGCCGAAAGGTTGATAGATATATGACGCGTTTTCGGTTGTCGTAACTTGGCATATCTTTTCCCACACTTCTGCCTCACCGGTTGCCATATCCACGGCTTCCCATGCAGTCGGTTTTCCGTCAGAATCCACGGTTTTAACCTTTATGGTTTGTCCGACAGTCGCTGTCACGCCGAGAGAGATGTCAGTTGCGCCTATGTTTTTGCGTGCCTGCCGTTTTTGCGAATTTTCTAACGTCTGCTCTGTGTACAACACGGCTTCATTGACCGTTGCTATTACTGCGTTAAGGTCGGTTTGTGCCGCTATCAGTCTCTGCTCTGCATTCACGCCAAAGGGAGTTATGGCAACGGTAAAAGTCTGAGATGGATACTGCGCACCCAAAGCACCCGAACCGCTAAAAAACCATGTGTTTATCTCGGGTCTTGGGATAAACAATGGCAGTGTTGCCGCAGTTTTACCAATTTTACACCTGCAAACAATAGATCTATTTGCCGCGTATGCTTTTGCTATATCAGCAAGAGGCGTATCGGCTGATAGCGTGTACGAGGGATATTCCCCATCAAGCTCGGCATAATATACTTCCGCACCGCCGCCTTCCTTGATTTCGTCAATCTCGGCTTGCAGTTCGTCAAGCTTGGCAAGGATTTGTCCCCAAACATCAGCGGAGGGCGGTTCGTCCGTGTCCGAAAAATCCGTTGCGCCCATGCGGCAGGGCACGTCCGCCGGGGTGGATGTCCGGACGTCTCCGGCTGTCACGCCGATCCACACGCTGCGCACACCATGCAGCGCCGGCACCGGGCAGGTATCGCCCTCAAAAAGGACCTTTCGCTTTGCCATTCGCCGCATCGGTTATATGCAAAAACGCCGATTTTGTTGTTGTGCGCTTGCCACTCGTCATCAAAATCAAATTTTACATCGTAATCGCTGTTGCCGCACACGATGCAGGGCGGGTTTACCGCGCTTGCGGTTTTGTTGCGGATGATGATGTCTATAGTCGGCATAAAATTATTTCCTTTCAGTTTATGTTATCGGTTTGTCATTGGTGTCCGCATGTATGTCCACAGTGACATGCAGCGGTCTGATGCGGTTGACTGCACTGCGCAGCTTTGCAATACCGACCGTGTCGGAGCCTGCCGGAAAAACGATTGTTAACGCATTGACATTTTCCGTCAGCGTGTATTTTGCCTTACCCATGATTGCGACTATCAGGGCATCGATGGCGGCACGCGTAAAATCGCCAGTGCTTTGCAGTTTGTCGGTCAGCGCGGATACGTCCCCGTTGGCGGGCATGACGGTGTTAGGTGTGCCGATATACTCCGCCCACAGTGCATAGCCGTCTGCATTGACTGATTTTGCAAAAAGCTGTTTTTTAAAAATCTCCGCATCTTGCCATGCGGGCTCGGTGCCCGCCGCTGCAATTGCGTCTGTCACGTCCAGCGCGTATGCATCCGATGTGTAGATGGCCGCACAATAAAATTTTTTGCGTTTGGCTGTAGGATTGCTCATGTTTTGCTCCCCGCGCCCTTATCCGTGGCCGTCAGCGTCACTGTAAAAGTTGGTATGGACGATGATATGTCAAGGTCTGCCGTACTGCCGTTGATTTTGACGGCGGTAGCATCCTTTATGCCCGGTGTAGCCATCAAAAAATAGGTTATACGTGCAATTGTAAGTTTGACGGTTTCGCCGTCAAACGCAATTTCGGCAATGTACTTTTTCAAGCTGTCGTTAAATGCCGCCGTCACGATATCTATCGTGTATCCGTCATACAGATCAACCGTTGCAGTCAGCGTTTTGGGGATATTTAGCGCAGTCAGGACTTGCACCGATGCGCCCAGCGGCCGTTTTGCGTTGATATTATCAATTATGCTTTGATGAGTGGCATGGTCCATCGACCCGAAAGTTGGTGTTGTGACAACAACGACGATTTTTCCGGCAGCATTTGCACTTGCTTTTGCGTAGCCGCAGCCGGGCACCTCGAGTGCCCATCGGCGGTAGTCCGCTGCCGTGCCGCAGCCGGGAGCATACCGCAGGCGGAGTTGCAGCCGCCTGTACAGCTCGGCATCGGTTTCGGCATCCGCGCCGGCAGACGTTTTGGTGTTTGTGACCGTCAGGTTTTTTATTACCGCCGCCGGAAGCAGGTCGTTGGCGGGCAGCGTAACCGCGCCCGCCGTGGTGCACTCCGCCTGGGCGGTCGCCTTCTCGCCGGCTTTGAGTGATACAGCAGCCGTCAGGCCGAAATTCAAACCCGTGCTTTGCGACTGCAAGGGCGTGCCCTTTGGCAGCGTCACTGCCGATGCCGCCGAGAGCGTGACTGTGATGACAGCCTTCGATGCAGGTTTCCTCGTGATGCCGTAGTCGGCGCAGCGCATTTCTAAATATTCCCCGCTGTCGGCGGTTGGGAACATGGCCGATTTTAGGGTGTTTATATAGGCATATAGCTTTTCGATTTCAAGCGCCGCTCCGGCGATGATGTCGCCGGTGTAGCTGCCTTCGATGGTGGCCGCCGTGCCTGTCAGCTTATTGATTATGCTTTGCTTTATTGATTCAAACGTTTTGTTTTCAAACATCGATTTCCTCCGTTAAATTGCCATAAACGGTTTGTACGCTGCACGCGATGTGCAATGCGTTGCCGCGCAGGCTCGCGGCATCTACCGTCACGCTTTTTATGTATGGATTTTGCAGCAGGCAGTCCTCGATGCAGCGGCGGGCCTCTGCCATGCGGGTGGACGGCTGCCATGTCCGCCCGATAAGGCGGCGCAGCTCAGACCCGAAGGCCGCCGAGTAGTGCTCGTCTGCGTAGCGGTCAGTTAAAAGCGCACGCATGATCCATCCGTGCAGTGCATCCGCTCCGGCGCAAAAGATTGGATCGCCGTCATCCCCGAGTACGGCGCAGCACCGCGCGTCGTCCCATTTGACATCTACATACAGCGGCAGCTCGTCCGGCGGTGTCTCAGCGTATTGCACGTTATGTAAAAAAGGGTAGATATTATCAGACATGCCCGTCCCGTACCTTTCCGGCGATGTAGTAGGTCTGCCTGTCCGGAGTCAGCAGCAGGACCGTATCGCCCTGCTCAAAAGTCAGGCTGTCTGCCTCGATGGATTTGTACGGCGGTGCGACTATGCGCAGATCCGCCTCATCCAGCTCCAGCCCATCTGCTCGGACGGTCAGCGGGCTTTCGGTTTGCACCGTGCCGATCGCCATGCGCACGGTGCTGTCGTTATCGTCTTTTTGTATACATTTTGCAAACTGCGCAATAATTTCATCATAAGGAAACATATTGTAGTTCCTCCTTTACGGTCGCGGCGGGTATGTGTAGATGATCTCGCCGTTGGGTCCGACATGATACATGCCCGGCACGCCGCTTCCGCTGCTTTCCTGCGCCGCTTGGTTTTCGGCGGCTTTTTGCTGCTTTTTACGGCTGCTTTTTTGGATTTCGGATCCCGCTTGCTGTTCGTCCATCAAATTTTCAAAGTTTAACGTTAAGCTCGTTGTATATTTGCTGTTTGCCCATGTGTGCGTATCCGCATCGATATAAAATTTGCCGTACAGCCCCGTGTACGGCTCATAAACAAAAACTGCATTCCCGGTCACGCACTCGGCGTTGCCGAGTATATCGACCGTGCCGGATCGTGCGATTTTTTTATCACGGATGATTTTTTCGGCGGCATCCCTGCCGCGTTGGGCGGTTATCGTCATAGCCTGTCCCATGATGCCGATGGACGTATCGCCTGTCACGGTGCCGGCGCTGCGGCCGTCGCTGTCATACATATAAACCTTGTTTACGACATTTTCAATGTTTTCGGAGTATGTAGCCGTCAGTAGGTTTTCTTTCGGCCGGATTGTCCCGCCGATGATTTCGCCGCGCTGCACGACGGTCATCAGCGCACCGTCAAAAAGCATTTGATACACCTGCCCGGTCTTTTCCGCCGCCAGCGTATAGCCGGTCATGATTGCACTATATAACGATGTATTTGAAAAGTTTCGGCGAAAGGTGAAGCCGTCGCAGTCCGCCATGTAGCCTATGGTGATCCCGCGGCCTTTGCACAGTGCCCTTGCGGCAGCAGCGGGCGTCATGCCGTTGATTTTGTGCGTCACAGTGTTGCGCTTTATGTACAGTCCAAAATCCTGCGCCGTGACGTCTATCGTGCTGCTTGCGGTGGATCGTGTGACACTCGACACAACCCCGAAAAAATCCATGCCGTCCGCCGAAAACTGCAATTTTTTGCCGGTCGAAAGTTCGACTTGCGGCAGGCTGCTGTCTGTCGCGCTTTGGACGATCGACAGCCTCAGCGTGCGGGCGCATGACGATTTGCTGCCGGACGCAACGGCCTTTTGCACAAATTTTGAAATATTTTTATTGTCATAAAATACCAACATGCTTTAATCCTTGGGTAGTCGCAGCACCTGCCCGACGGCCAGTATGTTTGGGTCTTGGATGCCGTTTGCGGCCGCAATTTTTTTGTAAAATTTTCCGTCGCCGTAAAAACGGCGAGCGATGGACCACAGCGTATCGCCGTATACGACAGTGTAGGTCTCCGGCGTGTACGGGTCATCCTCCTGCGGCCGCGGTTCTGCCGCCATGCCGCGGCGATACTCAACAAGCGTCAATGTGTAATTAACATCATTGGTGCCCGGATCTTCGCCGTACTCGATTGATTTTATCAGCACACGGATATTTATCGCCGTGTCGGAAATTATCAAACGTACGGGTTTTTTCTTTTTGATTATTTTTTTAAAAAGCTTTACCCAGTCATACGGATCCCGATGCTGACCTATGCAAAAATCGTAGGCCTGCGCCGGGAAAAAAGAGCTGATACTGACGGCTGCCGCCGTGCGGTCACCGGCAAGATTTATATCGCCCAGTCCGTATACCGCGGCGGTGTCGATTTTTATGCCGGTGTCCAGCCGGATGGATGCCGGGGTCACCGGCAGGCGATACTCGGTGCCTTCGTGCAAGATGCTGAAAATACGTCTCATAGTTACTATCCTGTGTAAACTGCGCTTGCCGTCGCAAAACGCTCATAAAGTGCGAGTGCGATGGCGTCTATATCGCTTTCTTCGCGCACTACAAAAGTATTGCCTGTAATAGTCACTTGCGGGGATGCAGCCATGTCCGCGGATCGTGCCTGCGCTGCTGTCAGCACGCGCTCGCCCTGATGCAGTCGTGCCGCAAAATCATTGTACGGCACGGACCGGATACCGTACGCAAAAGCGGGCGGCGGCAGCGGACCCGGGGATACTATCGGTTCGGGCGTCGCGCGCGGGGCTGCGTTCGGCTCGGCTTCGCCGATGCCCATGCTCGCCGACAGTGCGGCATTATAACCTTTTGTAAATTCTTGTGCCATCTCATATCCGAAATTACGGTATGTCCCTTCGGACACAAGTTTGTCACGGGTGGTTTGTATCAAAGACAGCTGACTGTCAAAGTAATCGTTATATGCATCGCTTTGGTTGTACTTGACCTGCGCATCGACCAGTGCTGCATAAAGCTCATCACTCATCTGCTCGCCTGTCGGGATCTCTCCCGCTTTTTCAAGCAGCTCGTCCATGCTCTCGCGCATGGTGCGCTCTTTTTCGCCGATAAGGTTTGCTTCGTACTCGCCGACTTTGCCGTACATTTCTTTCAGCGCATCGCCGTTTTCCTCATACCAGTCGATTTGCTCATGCATCTGCTCCTTGCGCTTTTCGTTAAACTTTTCGCCGAAGGCTGCCTGCATATCGGCTTCCCAGCCGGCAATCGTCGATTCAAGCCCTGCGTAAGAGTTTTGCATTTCCTCCATCGAACCCGCAAAGTCGCTGCCCATGTACTCGATCAGCGTCTGCGCCACGGCTTTGCCGCTCAGCTCGCCGCGGCTTATCATCTGCATGACATCCTGCTCGGTGACGGCCCTGCCGCTGTCAGTTTTCAGACTTTCGGTGATATATCCGATTGCATCAATGCCGCGCTCAATCAAAGGATTGATATATTCCATCGTGACTTGGTCGGTCAAGTTCATGCGGCCGATATATGTCGCAACGGCGGTTTTAGACGATGAATCCCATCCCAGTGCACTGCCGGCATCGCCGATTTTGGTCAGCATATCAAACATGTTGCTTGAGTTATAACCATATGTCAGCAGCGTTTTACTGATAGACGCAAGTTCGTCATATTCAAACGGCGTATTGCGGGAAAATTCGTTTAGCTTTGTCAAAAAGTCAGCGGCATATGCGCTACGGTCCACACCTGTGCCGACCTGTGTCTGCTGTAGCAGGTATGCAAGGCTGCCGCCGTCCCGTGCTGCGCTGTAGGCGTATACGGGAGCATTTGCGGCTTCGCCTTTAAGCAGATTTGCAAAAGCCATCTGCGTGGTTTCGCGCTCCGCAGCGATTTCGGCGCCGGTGCTCACCATGCTTTGACGGATAGCGATCACTTCATCGTATATATTTTTTACATCATCCTTAAAATACTGGTCGCGATCCTGCGTTTTTTGCGCCGCATCCTGTATCGCACCGGATATCAGGCCGACAGCAGCGCCGATGCCGGCACCGACGGCCGTGCCCAGTCCGGGGATGATGCTGCCGAGTGCCGCGCCGCCTGCCGCGCCCGATGCCAGGGCTCCGCCGATGGTGGACACGGATGCCCCGACGCTGTCGCCAAAAGCGGAGGATATACCCGCGCCAAAAGCGGATGCGACCGATGTGCCCAGCTGCGCCGCCAGCTGTGATCCTAAAACTGCCGTTGCGACCGATTCAACCCCGCCCGCCGAAGCGGGCGGTGCGGCCGACTCGGACGCTGCCGCGGACGCAGTAGCTTTTGACTGCGCACCTGTCAGATCCTCCATCGCTTTTGTGGTCTCGCGGATCTGCCTATCATAGGCTTTTAGCTGCTGCTGCGCATCGTCCCATCGGACCTGCGCCTGCTGCGCCGCTGCTTTTGATGCTGCATCGCCGTAGTCGGTATAGGCTTTTTGTGCAGCTTTAAGCTCGCGCTTTGCTTTGTCCGCATCGATTTTTATTTCGGCACGGCCGCGATTCAGCTCTTTCAGTGATTTTTGCAGACCGTCTAAGTCTTTTGTAAAGCTTTTTTGTATCTGCGCGATGTTTTTTAGCGTGCCGCTGTAGTTGTCACGCAATACAAATAACGTTTCAGCAGTTTTTGACATTTTTTAGCACTCCCTGTCGTCATACATCTGCTGCACAAAAGCCGCCAGCAAGAGTTTTTCGCCTGTTGATTTATTGTAGTAGTCCCCGGGGCAGATGCCCTTATCCCTAAAAAGGATATACATAAGCAGCAGCTCCGGGTCTGTTTTCAGTTTTTTCGGATTACCTCGACCGCGTCATCGGTGTAGCCGCTGAGGTCGTTGATCTTGCGCACTATCTGGATTTTTTCGCCCGGCAGCAGCAGTACGTCTATCAGCTCGGTTGGCGTCAGCGGTGTGCAGCGCCCGTCGGGCGTAAATTTCCCGCGCAGCTGCGCGTCGGTAAAATCAAAATTTTTGACTGCTGTCAGGATTTTTCGGTCGATACCCTCCATGCCGTCGGGCATGGACTCGATTTCCGCGCCGGTCAGTGCACGGATCTCAAGACAAAAATCCGCGCCGATGATGTCTGACAGGCGGGTGATGCGTATCTGCGCAGTAGGCAGGTCGCGGATCTTTGATGCATCCTGCGCCAGCAAAAGGTCAACAATGTTGATTTTCGATTCTTTCATTTTTTACCTCACCGAATCAAGGATTTCATAATCTTCAAAGGAAAACGGGGATTCAATTTTTCCGAGCACGCCTGCCTCCCAGTCTGCCAGCGTCAGGTCATCAAAGCGCACCCCCGTAAAGGCGACGCGCTCAGCGCCGAGTGCGTCGGGATCGTCGATTTTTGATATCAGCGTATAGGCAGGATCCTCGCCTGCGCGGATGCGATTTGCTATCAGTCCCGCCATGCGGGTATTGACATGGTGCATACCGATGGACCCTGTGCGCTCTATCTTTGTAAGCTTTTTGCCATCCGTAAGCGACCCGCAGATCGGTACGTTTTCGCGGCTGTATGACTCTTTTGCCTGCACTTTGTACACCTCGGCAGCGAGGATTCCGTCTATCCACAGCTCGCCCCATGTGCCGTTCATGACGCGTTTTGCGTCAAATTTTGCTTTTGTCATCGTTTATGCCTCCATCGTGTACGTGATTTCGATGTTGATTGTTTCGATCACGTCATAAATGCTGATGTTTACAGCAAGAAATACATGTGTTCCGGTGTTGGCTGCCTTGACGGCATCATCATCCATGTCGCCCACGTCCACGCCGGCGGATTTAAGCCAGTCTCGCTGCGCTGCTACATCGATCTCGACCGTGCTGCCCTCGGCCAGCACATCCTCCGCCTCAAGCGTGCGCAGGTAGTCGCGGATAGCCGTAATCAGAACACACTTGTTGTCATATGTATTTGGCAGTTTGCCGATATACCCATCCTGCACCAGCAGGGTGATGTCGCGCCTGATAGCGTCTATAACCTCGACCGTCTTGATTTTTTGCAGGGGATCGCTTTTCCCGCCGGTGGGCACAAGACTGGTCACACCGCTCACGATTTTTACCTTTTCGCCGTCGTGCATCAGGATTAACTTACCGGCAGCGACAGCTGTGCTCATCTCATCGGCTGTCAGCCTCTCGCAGTCTGTCACATCGGGCAGCACATAGTAGGTGATACTCTGCGCGATGCCCGTACCGGCTATCAGTCCGGCGATGCGGCTGCAAAAAGCGGCGGTCGTCACTGTGCTGCCATCCGCCGTGATGTCGGATGCGGCAAAGTTTACAACCGCCGCATCGTTTGCTGCTTTGTTAGGCAGCACGGCTTTATACACTGCACCTTTGCCGCGCTGCGTTGCGATCCATGTCGCGATAGTCGCTGCGTCGGATGCGCTGCACTCGGGGTCCGCCGCCAGCCAGTCCCAGCTGTACTTTGCAAGTGCTGCCAGTGTCGCGGCATAGGTGCCGTCGCTGCCCATGACAGCGACGTACACGCGCTTAGGTTTTTGGTCGCCGCCGGAAAGCGCACGCTCGATGTATTTTTTGTTGTCCGCTGACAGTGCGGCAGGGATGTCAGCGACCGTGGATACCTCGGCCACCGTACCCGCAAGGGCCTGCGCAGTATCTTTTACGATAACAGCGACCGTGCCGCGAGTTAGCTTTGCAGCGGTCTTTTTTGCTGCTTGCTTAAATGTAATATTTAAGGTTGGAATCATTTACAGTCTCCTTGTTTTTGATTTTTACCGCAACCGCGGTGCTTATCTGCTCCATTTCTTCCGCCGGCGCGGTCTCAACGGGCGAATCGTAAAAAACGAAATTTAAACGTATTTCAGCGAAAGCATTGTCCTCTATCGGCACCAGCGTGACCTGCGGCAAAAGCATCCTGTCCGCAACCGCAACCGGCAGTGCGAAGGCGGCCGCCGCTTTGTGCTGCACTGTCTGCATATCGGTCAGCGGTGCTATGCCCGCACTGTCAGTCGGGATTTTTATGATGATCTCATACTCTTCCTCGCGGTGGATGATGTGCGGGGTTTCGCGCTGCATTTTTTTGCTGCCAGACAGGATCGTCACGGACGGCCGCTCATAGTCCTCTTTTTGCAAATTGACATACACGCGATAGTTTGTAAAATTTTTTGCAAGCACGGCATTGATGCCGTCAAGCATATCGCTGTCGCTTATCATCATTTTTTTCCTTCCAGATTTTCCGCAAGCTCTTTTTCAAGCTTGTTCAGCTCGGCATTTATGATGCCTTCCTTTTGCGCATCGACCGATTTATAAAAAAACCGCCCTGCAACGGCAGCCACGCGGATGCGCGGTCGATAACCCTTTGCGCCCGCTTTTTTCGGCTTGCGGATGCGGTGACCGACCTCCAGGTATCGCGTGATTGCGCCGGGGCTGTCCCTGCCGCTGCCGTCCCTGACAGGCGCGATTACGCCATACCCCGCTTTGCTGCCGATGCGGATCTCCTGCCAGCCCCGAATTTTACCATGCGTGTCGCGGACGCGGGATGCGATTTCGGTATCCAGCCTTGCCTTTACTTTTTGCGTCACGCTCTCGATGACTTTCCGCCTCAGCGCGGGCACTTTTTTCAGCGCGGCTTCCATTTGCTCGGACACTGCTCGGATCTCTACCGCCACTATGAATCCTCCACACGTAAAATTATATATTCATTCAGTCCATCATCCGCCGTGTGCGCGGTCATCACGGTGTAGGCGACGCCGTCCACCGTGACATCATCTCCGCTGCGCAGATCCACCGCCTTTGCCGTGATCAGCACCTGCTCGGTCCGAAGCTCGGCGTTTGCTGCCTGCTGGTCATGCGCGATGTATTTTTCGCTCAGCACTGCCACAAAATCGGGCAATGCCGTTTTTTTGTTTTCGGCACGATTAAGCGTGCCGGTGACGGACTCCGTGCGCGTGCCCTTGCAGGACAGCAGCCGGACGGCGGCCGCGGTCAGGGTCAGATTGCCTCGGTCCGTATCGTCCACATCCGCAACGATATAATCTTTGCCGCCGATGGTCAAGCCGCTGCCGCGCACGGTCCCGATCCTGCGCGTGATGATTTCCGCACCGGGCAGTGCAGCCGAGTGCGGCGACAGTACAACCCGCGATTTATACTGATATGCGCCGTAAGCATTGCGCACTTTTTTGTACACTCCGGCTGTTGCATCAAACGCCGTCACCGTCAGCCACTTGTCCATTTTCCCTGGATTCATTCCCCGCCTCCGTCTCCGGCGACCAGATGCCGGCAGTGCATCCCGATGATAGCCGCGACTGTGCGATTTTCGGTCGCGGTGTCATCACTCATAGTGCGTTTTTCGTAAAAATCTCCGATCAGCGCCAAGGCTGCGATTGTCAGCTCCGGCCGCTCGTCCGCTTCGTCCTCCGACAGTCCGGTCTGTCGGAGGATGAAAGATTTTGCCGCGTCTATGTACGCCGGGACCAATGCCGCATCCTCTCCCTCGATGCGGCAGTAGATCCCGACATCCCTCTCGGTCAGCTCGCTCAGCTTCATCGGATCAGCCTCAGATAGCGGCCTTCATAGTGAGCACGGAGATTTTCTGTGTGTTTTCGACCTTTGCGTCAATTTCGGCAAAACCGAAAATTCCGATTGCGTCTGTATCCGCAAAACGCTCGTTCAACACCTTTACGCGCAGACCACGAATAATGCAGGCAAGTCCGGACATGTCGCCGTAAAAAATCGTTTTTGCTCCCGCCGCAGGCTCGGGCATGGCATCGGACGCATAGACCGGCTTGCCAAGCAGGCTGTACCCCCATTTTGCGTTAAGGTCAAGGTTAAGCAGGTAGCGGTTTTCGCCGTCCTTAAGTTTGCGGATCGCCGTGCGCATTTTGGGATGCATTATCCAGATGCCGTTAGCCTGATATATATCGGGGACAGCATCCTGCACGTCGATCAGCTCGTCAGCGGTGACAGCTGTCGCGCTTGCAGCGGTCACGGTCTGCGTTACGCCTCCGGCAAGGCCGGCAACTTTGCCGCTTGTGCCGATCAAAAATTCCTTTTCGATTTTCGCCGCAAGCGTATCGCCGATGCGGCGCACCAGGTATGCGATCAGGTCGACCTGGCTGTTATCCAGCAGCTGCTGCGATATCTTTACAGGCACGCGGATCTTGTACCCATCAAGGGTTATGCTCAGCAGCTGTTGCGCGACCGCATCCGCGCTTGCCAGATCGTCCACATAGGATGCGGTCAACGCGTTGGTGCTGTCCTCATAGGCGATGGTGATTTTGCCGATACCCTCGTACCGTGTCGCATACTCGGCGATAGGGGATACGTTTTTGACGTACTCGACGATGCGATCGGCCACGGTAGTGGGGATTACCGCGCCCGCGTTGGTTTTTGTGGTGTTGACGTCTGCACGGATCTCACCGCGCAGATAGCTCACAAAACTTCTCTCTTCGGGCGTCAATTTTTCGCCGTCTTTGGGCGGATGCTCTTCCTCGCGCTCCGCGCTGCGCACATTTTCGATTGCGGCTATAGTTGCATCGATGCGGGTCAGCTCATCGCGGTGGCCGTTGTACGCAGTGATCTCGTCATCGGTCAGGCTGCGCTCTTCCGCCGCGGCGGCATTTACCACAGCCTCCATCGCGGCGATTATTTCGTTGCGCTTTTCGCGCATCTTTTTCAGGTTTCCGTTCATTTCATTTCCCTTTCAGTTTTATTATCTCGATTTGTTTTATCAGCGTGGACAGCCTGTCCGGTGCGACAGTGCAGCGCACCTCGGCAGCGCGGATCTCTCCGGATGCGGCGCGGACGTCCACGGTGGTCGCTTTGTATGCCGGCATTTTAGTCAGGATTGATACCTCGTCTATGTCGATATCCGTCAGGCGGCGGTGATTAACGCCGTCCTCTACCGTCCACTCGTCGGCGCGGACGTAAAAACGGAAGCTCCACCCGGTCAGCCTGCCTGCGCGGGCAGCTTCGACGGTCTCGGGATCCGTGACCGCTGCCGATGCACGCAGGCCGATGCTGTCCTCATCAAGCATAAGATTTTCTCCTCGTTTGCCGATGACGCGGCCATGGTTAAGCTTTAGCTCGATCTCGTTTTCGGCGCGGCGGAGCGCTGCACCGAAGGCACCCTCTGCAACGCGCTCATAAAAATCGCCATGTTTTGCATCATGCAGCAGTCGGCTGTCGCGCTCGACCGCGTTGACGTATCCGCTGATGATGACGCTGCCGTCATCCCTGATTTCGGTTGTGATTGGTTTTTTCAATTTTGCTCATCGCCTCGCTTTATCTTCATCGTTTCGCCTGTGTTAGGCGTGTAAATTTCATCCGTCTCAGGGTTGTAGTACACGTCGCCCAAATTAAGACGAATCAGATTAAATCCCAGTTCGGGCAGGTCCTCACGGTAGCGCACCTCATCCTGTGTCATAAATCCGCTCTGTATCGCGGTGCTGTATGCTTCAAATCGTGTTTTCATGTCGCCGCGCAACAGCTCGTTCATATCAAACGAAAAGTATTTTTTACCTTTCTCGCTCTCAAGCAAAAGTGCACGGTTTAGGGCTGTTTCAAGCGCGGCGACTATAGGTGTTACCGCTGTTTTTACAACTTGCCTAAACACTGCTTCGGTCGCGGTCCCGTCCAGCACGGATGCGGGCAAGTTTAACAATTTGCTAATTTCAGCGTAGTTGTTGCGCTTGCGCTCATCCAGCTGCTGCTCGACCGATGTGCCCGAAGCCTCCATGAAATCCATGCCGTCGTTTAGGACCATCGCATCGCAGTTGGGCGATCCCCACAGCTTTGCCCATGCTTTTTTGACTGCATCAAGTGCATCTTTATCAAGTCTTTTTTGCGATTTCAGGAAGCCTTTTTTAGTTCCGCCCGTTTTAGCCAGGACACCCTCATACTTAAGTAGGTCGGCGGCGATGGTTAAGCAGGCGTTGCAGCTGTCCACTATGCCGGCACCCGTCACGCCGTCCCGCGTATCTTTCAGCAGGCGGACAAGGTACTCGCCCTCGATTTGCCGCCCGCCGATATAGTAGGTTGCGGTCTTAAAAATCGGGTCGGCATTTTTTTGATAGCCGACCTCAGATTGCTTGACGTAATGTATGCTTTCAACCTTGTTGCGCCGCCAGCTTACATAGGCGTAGGCGCGGCCGTTTAGTAGGTAGTCCGTGACCAGCGCAGCCTTTAGCTGCACACCGTCCAGCAGGTCGCCCGTGTCGTCGTTTATCAGTGCCGTGCGCGGATCTGCCAGCGGTTTGGTCTTGCCGTCCGCCTCCGAGTACAGCCGCACCGGCAGCATGGATACCATGCCGGCGATAAAGCTGACACCTGCATACAGCGCGGGCACTCCGCGGGCTGTCGCCTCCGTGATCCTGTCACCGCGCAAAAGCGCGGATGCAAGCACATCATCCAGATCCGGCGACAGCTCACGCTTTTCGGCTTTCGCCCGCAAAAATCGCAGCGGATTAAATTTTGCGCTTTTTATCATATCTGCGCTCCCCATGTCTCGTTTTCATTTTTATCTTGCAGATATACAAAAACCGCGTTTAAAAGCGCGGCCACCATGTCTATCTTTCCGTTTGATTTCTTCTTCGAAATGTAACGGTTTAGGTTTGTGTCGTACGTGCATCGTGCGTTTGCAAAATTAATTACAAACATCCGGTTATCTGCAAAATGCAGTTTGCCTTCCGCAACCAGCTCCGCCACATACTTGACCGCCGGAGACAGCACATAGCTTTTTTGCTCTACTATGGTGCCGATCCAAGGCTCATAGCCGTCGGTCGGATTTTCAAATTTATTCGCCGTTGATATACAATTCCAACGGTCAAACCCGAACCCGACTATGTCCATTTCCCTCTCCCGCGCCGTTTTCCGAATATGTTCTTCAATGAAATTGTAATTTATGATTCGGTCGCCGCATGGATAGCAGCAGCCCTCCTCAATCAGCCGCTGGTAGTCCAGCTTTTCGGCGGCCGACTTTTCAGCGATGCGATCCTCCGGCAGGTAGCCGATCGGCAGCACGTCAAGGCCGCCGTCCGCACTCTCGCTGATAAAAACTGCCGCGCAATTATCTTCCGTCATCGCAAGGTCAATGCCGAGAAAAGTGCGCCGTCCCTGCCAGTCGATAGCGTCCACACGGCCGCGCCGAAGGTCGTCTATCGCTACATAGGTTTCCGTTGCGCTGCCCTGATACAGGATGTTGCAATGCTTGCACAAAAAATTTTCCCGCGCCGACCGCATGGTTATCGCCCTGCGCCGTTTTTTAAGCAGGTCATCATACACCTCTGGCACCGTCAGGCTCAGCGGATTTGCCTGTTTGAGTATAGCCGTGTCGGTCTCCCAACCTTTCGGGCTGTCAGGCTCAAACAGCAAAGCAAACAACGTTTCGTCCTTTTCGGTGCCGTCAAGCACGCGCTTCGCGTACGCAACTTCCTCTTCAAACGGATTCTCTTCGCGCGGATATTTTGTGGATATGACGCAGCCGAGTTTGTTGCGGATGGTCAGCTGACCGGATCGCATAGCCTCGATGGCGTATGTCGATGGCAGCGCACCAGCCTCATCAATCAAAAAAACATTCGGCAGTTTGCCATCAAGGCGGTCGTTTGAGTACGCGAGCGGAGTGTAAACGTTATCCGTCACCGGGCAGACGATTTCATCCCGCTTGAGCTTAAACGCATCGCGAAGTGCGGGGCTTGCCCGCACGATCTCGCGGATTGAGCCGTGCAGCTCTTTCGACAGCTTCCCGTCCGGTGCAACCGAAAAAAAACGCGAAAAACGCGGTTCAAGAAAAAACAGCAGAATGAAAACGACAGCTATCATAAAGGTTTTGCCGTTTTTACGGGCTATCTCCAATATCACGCTCTCATACCGCCTGCGCAGTCGCTCATTTCTGTAAACGACACATAGTGGTGTAAAATAAAAAAACCACTGAAAATCAGCGGTGCACTCATATACGCTTTTGCCTGCGGCAAGCCCTTTCGGCATTATCATCAGCTTTGTAAGCTGGTCGATAACGCGGCCGCGCCGCATGTCTATCATGTACTTTTCGGATTCTCCGCTGCATACCTTCAAAAAATCCGCACATTGCAATTTCACATACTTCGGCGCTTCCAGTTTTTCGCCCACGACGGCTTCGCAGTAGCCACGGGCCCGCTCAAAGCTCTTGCTGGTCTTCGCTGTCATCATTCAGCCCCTCGATGATCTTTAGCAGCGGATTGCTCTTTTCTTTTTCTGCATTTGCGTTTGCAAGTGCCATTTTTGCCCTGCTTTGCGGGCTCAGGCACAGCTCGCTGCACCCGCGGAAAAAATCCTTTGTGTATCGGTCCTTTGCTGCCATTACCGATTTCTCAAGCATCTTTTCCGGCATCGCGTTTATAGACCTTTCGATGTTTTGCAGGCGGTCAACCGCAATCGCAAAATTCGCCAGTACGTAATTATCTATGCTGCACAGGATGCTGCTTTCTTTCAGATCGGTGCAGACGGTCTCAAAAATTTCCCGCTGGGCGTCGGTCAGGTAGTCGGGCGGGGTCGGCGGTTCGCCGGTGCTGATTTTTGCTTCCGCCGCTTCGCGTGCGGCCGCATCCTCTTTCGACAATTTTTTACTCAGCGTGCTTACAGCTTTTGCCGGTCGTGCCATGCAGTCATCCTTTCTGCCTCGGTTTCGCGGGGCGGGTTAAATTTTGGTTTCGGGGATTTTGTGTGCAGCGGGGTTGCACGGCGGTCTTGCCTTTTTGCGTGAGAGGATCGCGTTACCCCCGGGGGGGATGCTGCTTTTGCCCGAGCATTGCCGGCTGTGCCGCCAGTGCTGCAAGCTCCGCGCGCGGGATCCGCCCCGCATCCGCCTGTCGATGATGTGATGAACAAAGCGTGATAAGGTTGTCGTTGTCCAGTCTTTTATCAAAATCCGCCATGAGCGGTACTATGTGATGGACCCCAAGATCATGCATAGTGATCCTGCCCTCGGCAAGACACAGGCGGCAGCAGTACAGGTCACGTTCTCGAATTTCGGCGGATTTTGCTGTCCAGGCCGCCGTGCTGCGGAAAGCATCCACATCTCGGCGGATTTTTTTGCGCACATATTTTTGCGCCATAGTTTTTTGCGGGCAGGTCTCACCGGTTGCATGTGTGCCGCCGCAATATCTGCATGTTTTTCGCATTTTTTAAGCAGACCGCCCGCAAGTGTGCATGACGGCGAAGCGCCGGCAGAGGCCTGCGGGAGATGTTTTTAGTACCTGTCTGCGATGGACGGATTGTTGCCGTTGCAGTATGTCAGCACGGCAGACAGTGCAACGCCGACGGCGCCGATATACCACGGCATGGCAACGCCGGCAGTAACACCGGCACTGACAAATGCGGTGTACACCGCAGATATCAGACCGATCCAAAAAAGAGCGGATTTTGAACGACTTTGATTTGTCATACTTTGTTTCCTTTCATTTTGTTTTTATTGCGTTTGTATAAGGTTATTACGAATTTGAATATGGGACGCAACTTTTTTTGCCCGCCATCCTCAACCGCCGGCAATTTTAGTCCGGCACACCGCCCATCGATGCAGCAGACGGGCAGCAGTACATACAGCACATGCCTGCCCGTCCGCGCCGAAAAAGGAGGTAACATGAAAATCTCTCTGCAAATTTCCACGGTAGCATTATACCACACTACAAACTGCAAAAACATGCAAAAACATGCAATCTTTAATCCTCCATGAGCTTTGCAAACTCGGTCAACGCGCCGCCATGGATATAGGCGATCTGCCGCGCCGAGTAGTGCAGCGTCTCCGCAAGCCTGTCCAGCGGCTGGTAGGCGATGTATCGCCCTATCAGCACTGCACGGTGCAGCGGGCTTTGCAGCATGTCCATCAGATCGCGGCAGTGGTCGCGATAGTCCACATAGTCATCTATCGCTTGATTGCACCGCTCCCGGGCGCGCTGTAGCCTCTCTACGGCATTTGCCATGCGGTCGGCATCATCTGTACCCTTGCCCGCAAAAAAACGTTTGTGGCACGCCGTGACGCGTGTCACGGTGCTTTCAATGCGCTCAAGCTCAAGCTGTGCGGCCGATGCAGCGTCATCCAGCTGCCGGATGCGCCTAAGATAATCTTTTGCCGTCATCGTCATCCCTCCCCCATCAGTCATCGTACATGTCATCACCGAGATCCACGCCCATAGCACGCAGCTGGTCAGCCGTGTATGTGCGCTGTCTGTAATTTAACGCGGGATTTGCTCTCTGCGCCCGCTGTGATTGCTGCCTCGGCGCTGTGGTGCTGTACTCATCGTCCCACCGTGCGCCGCGGAAAAAGGTCGCAGCCTGCATGACGTAGCGGTCTTCGACTTGCGCCTGCGTGACATAGTCTGCATACCGGCGCAGTCCCGCCTCGATGCGCTCCGCCGGCACGCCGCGCTTAAGTGCCGCCATGTAAGCCCGCTTTGCGGTCTGCTTGCCCTGTCTCCGTGCCCGCGGATACAGCGCCCAGAGACGTTCAAAAGCGGCATCCGCGCTCTCTCCGCCGCATGGCGGTGTATGTGTATCTTTATTATCTATGTTATTATTATTAATATAATTATTGATACAACTTTGTTGCATAGGCGATACAACTTTGTTGTATGGGTCATGCAACTTTGTTGTATGGTCGATACAACTTTGTTGGATAGGCATACAACTTTGTTGTATAGGTCTTTCGGCATCGTTGCCGAAGTTATCCACAGTTTTATCCTCATGTGGATAAGTTGCCGAAAGGACGGCTTTATAAGCGTTCACCCCGCTGCCGTCCAATGTTTTTACGATATATCCTTTATCAATGAGTGATTTTATACACTTTCGCACAGATTCGACCGTTGAGTTAGTCCAGTCCGCTAAATATTTCATGCTGCCGATAAACTCAGCTTCACCGTTTTGTGTGAATCCGTATATCACAGCATATATCATTAACTCGTTACCCTTTAGCCCCAGGCGCGTGATCATCCACCCCTGGATGACCACATAGTTGCTGTCCCTGATGACTGACGATGCAGTTTTCGCTTTTGATGTCATGATGTCCTCCTTTTGCCTTATATAATCCCGATGCGGCACGGCTCAAAGCGTCGAGGGTGTAAGTCTCAGCCCGGACGGCGGATGCAGTCGGGGCAGCAGTCGTCGGTGCAGCCGGCTGAGCAGGGGTGAGTGCGGCAGTGACGGTAGTTGCAGCAGCCTGCGCAGGTGTCGTAGGCTGCTGCAACTTCCTGCACCTCATCGGTTTGGGTGCTGCACCGGTGACAGCCGGTCTCAGCCCTTTTGCTGAGTGCATCCGCCCAGTATGCCGTCATAATTTTCTCCTTCATAATTTTCTCCTTTTGCCTTATATAATCCCGATGCGGCGATGACCGTAAGGTTTTCCTTTCGTCTTTTTTGTGCGCCAACACCTGCCGCACCGGGAATCTATCTGCCGCCATGCGGCAGCGATAGCAAATTAATAATTGCTTTTGTTCGTTGTGTAGTATCTGCATGAATCACAAAGTCGTGTTGCACCCTCGATGCAGCCATGCCGCTGCGCTTGCGGGCATCTCTTGATGCGCTCATCCGGCAAAAACTTCGGGCAGCGTATCACGTGGTAGCTCATCTCCGTGTGCTTCCCGCCGCCGGTGCCCACAGTCACGGGCGCAGGGAGTGCGATCCACCCCGGAACCGGCCGGAAGCTTCGGCTCCACTCGCACCGCTGCGCGACAGGTCCGGCTGCCCGCTGGCAGTTCCAGCAGAGCGTAGGAAGACCTTTTGTCTTTGAGCGTACTCTGCCGGAATTTTTATTCATTTTTCAAAATCTCGTTGATGACGTTCAGCAGGTCTGCTGCGGCCACCATGTCTATCGGGGTTGCAGTGTCAAGCTTGCGTTGCATCATGCGCTCGAGCGCGCGTAGTATCCTGTCATCAACGCACTCACGGTTGCCGCTGTGGTCAATTTCATCGAGATCCCGCAGCCTGTATACGTTGTAAACGAGATCTCCGCAAATGTAGTTGCATGTAACCCTCCATTCACTTTTCATTTTGTTTTTGTTTTCCTCCGTGTTTCTTTTACTCCCATGCCGAGCCACATCCCGATGATGAGGCCGGGCAGAAAAAAACTGAAAAAACAGCCAAAATAATTCATTTTTACCTCCTTGTGTTATATGACAATAGCCAATATCGTGCCGATGACAGCGCACAAAATATCGACCACGATTAGTATCCAGTCAAGCACTGTTTCCGGCTCGCTGCCTGTGTAGTCATACAAGAAAAACAGAACAAACCCGAAACATACAGCCATAAAGGCCACAAATCCGCACCAAAAATTTACTGTCATTTTATGCCTCCGTTGTACTTGCCTTTGCTTCGTTGTCATACTTCAAAAGGGCTTCAATGCGATCCGCAAGCTCGAGCGCAAGATCGTGCTCAATGCAGCCCGGAAAAATGTCGCAGAGCGGGCATCCCTCGCAGGATCCGCCTCCGGCTGAGTAGCAGTATCGCGCTGCATCAACCAGTGTCCGCGTCGTTATGCGGGCATATATATTACACTTACTCATGCTTTTCATCCTCCGCTTCCGCGCTCCCGTCGGCGATAGGTACCGCGACGATTTCATTGTCAAAATATATCATCTGCTCGCAATGCAAAAATCTGTAGGTCCAGCATGCGAACTGCTGCGGTGTCAAGCTTGTAAAATCCTCGCCGGCAGTGCCGACGACCATAAACGTACCGTGTACGACATCTTGCACCTTGGCTTCGCTGTCGCGCAAAGCGCGATTTTCAGGTAATCCGGCAAGCTTGCCCTCTTCGTTGCATACTATCACTGCTCCGTCCCGCCAAAGCCCATCATGCGCCACCTGGATGCAGCCGCCGACGATGTCCTGCATAGAATGCAATTTAGGGCAGATGGTCGCACCGTACGGACGGAAGTACGGCTTCACGATCAGCACCCGTATAGGATGCTGAGTGCATTTGTCTGTGCAGCATGCACAGCACGGAATCGATGTAATTTTTTTCATGTTTTACCTCTTGTTTTTATTTATTTGTGGGTATGCCCTGCGCCGTACCGCCACGCATGGCGGCACGGATAAGGAGGAGGTCCCGAACATCTGAACGCGTGTAATAAACACGGCGCAGGGCACATTTTTTTAGTCGTCAACCCCGCAAAAACGCAGGAAAGGCACGCGCGGGATTTTTACGCGTCTGCCGACAACGCAGACAGGGAAACCCAGCGCCTCCGGCGCTTGCCGCGCCGTCTCGCGCAGGTAGAGCGGATCGGCCTTAAGGATCGGCGCAATGTCCGCCACCGTAACAAATATTCGATCGTCATTTTTTATGACGTCGAGCTGTGATGCCGCTGTCACTGCGTGTCACCTCCGATTTTCGAAATGTAATCATTGAGGATTTGCTCACTTTTTGCAAGTACACGGTCCGGCTGCGGGCCTGTCCGACTGCCGCGCAGGATGTTGCACAGTACCGTATGCGGCACGGGTTCGCCTGCATCCTCCAGTCGGCGGCGCAGCCACGCCGTGGAGAGCGTCTGCTCGACCAATTTCATTTTTATTTCCGTTCCTGTCATTTTTTCTCCCTTTTCTTCATTTTTTTGTACTGTCAAGAATTGACAACATCGCGCCGGACTGGTATAATAAGGTTGCCACACCGTAAAAATTTTGTCGGGCGTTTTGCCTGTCATTTTTTGACAGTAATATTATATCGCACTTTTGGGCGATTTGCAAGAGCTTAAGCGCACAAATATGAGATATATTTTTTAGGAGGAGTCATGGATACATCCCGGATCGTCGCGTTAGCTAAAAAGCAAGGCAAAAGTATGACGCATCTATGTAATTTGATAGGTAAAGGAAGAGGTTATATAAAAGACGTCAGATATAAGGATCGGGATATGCCCGAAGAGTATCTGCAAGCTATCGCGGCCGATCTGGGCACCACGCCCGAGTATCTGCGCGGAGAGACGGATATAGTAACGCCGCCGCGCGACACGGACGGACTGACCTCGGATGACCTTGCTGACGTCACCATAGATGATGATATGATTGTTTTTCACAGAGACGGGAAGACGACAAAAATAAAAATGCCGTCGGACAGAATAGCAGAAATTGAAAAAATTGCGCAGGTCCTCGCAAACGGCGGAAACACTGACGATTTATAAAAAGGAGAAATATATGAACGACAGCAAAAAAGCTTTGCTTATTTTCGGCGGTTTTGCGGCGGTGGTCATCATAGTCGTGGGTGTCATGATGTCAAAAACGGCTTTTTGGCTGGTCGGACTGCTTGCGCTTTTGGGCATCATCATAGCAGCCGCAGCCGCCTCGGACGGCGGACAAAAATCCGACGCGCCGCTGCGTGAGGACGAGATCCTCGATCCTGACGAGCGCTTCGGTTTTGCTTTTGCTGTTAAAGTTGTCGGCGTGTCGTTTCCCAATGACGATCCGAAAGCACCGCACCGGCAGGCGGTGCTTCACGAAGCCTTTGACGGCGGCGGTGTGCTGGATGATGATCCTGACAGCCGATATGTCCCCGGCGCACTGCGCAGGTACAGCTATCAGGGGCAGCCGGCACTGCATGTCGTCACACAGTACGGCTGCATCGGCAACATCGGCAAGGATGACCTGCCGGAAATCCTGCCTCTGATGCCCGATGTGCGCGTCATAGTGCGTGTGCACTCAAATAATTTTGACGATCGGCAGCTGTATAGTGCGGTTGCGAATATATTCACGGCGGAGACAGGGGCCGATGCCGATTAAATGCTGTTACTGCGTCCCGGATGTGCTCCGGGACGCTTTTTGTGCACGGATGCGGCCGTATCAGCGACTGCGCCGATGCGCCGCGATATAGTCGGCAAAGGCCTCATATACCTGCCGCTCCAGCGGCGACAGCAAAAAACAGCTCCGCCCGCGGGTCATCAAAAAAGCTCGCTCGCGCTCATACAGCTCCGCCATGCGGGCAGCACGGAAGCGTGCTGCCGGAAGGCTGATGCTGCACAGCGCCGCGATCTGCTCCGGGGTATGCACACCACAGCCCCAAAGAACGCACGCAGGCGCAAGCAGCCGCGAAGCGAAGACGTTTGCTGCCTGCTCGACCGTCGCATCACCGTCGGCGGGCTCGCGATTTTTGAGTTTGCCGCTGTGATGTAGCATGATGTGTCCCAGCTCGTGAGCGATGGTAAACCGCTGCCGCTCCGGTGTGCAGCGGGCGTCATCATAAAATATGATTTTACCCAGAGTAAAACCATCGTTTGCGGCCGCGTGCTCGGTCAGCCCGTACTGCCGGATCAGCGGATCCGCATCGTGATAGCTGATGACTGTCAGCCCCTCGGCGCGGCATATCGCACCGACCCTGACGGGCAGGGCAGTGACGTTGTGCTTTAGCAGCAGCCGCCATGTCATATCGCGGGATTGTCTATAATCCGCATAGTCCATATATATCACCTCCGCGGGTGATTATACACGCGGAAGCACTGAATGTCATGTGGTAATATATGGTGCGAATTTGCAGTTGCAAAAAGCAAAAAAAAGATATAAAATGTTTTTGGGGGTAAAAAGTTATGATTTGCAAAAAGTGCAAAAAAGATGTGCCTGATGGCCGATACTGCATAGCCTGCGGCGCGGACCAGTCCGCGTCAAAAAAAACGCGCCCCCGCACGCGTCCCAACGGCACCGGCACGGCGTACAAGCGCGGCAGCACGTGGACGGCGCAGGTGACCGTCGGCATCAAGCGCGATCCGGATACGGGCCGTGTGCAGCAGGTCCGCCGCACTAAAGGCGGATTTAAAACAAAGCGTGAAGCTTTGGAATTTTGCCAGCAATTAGCGAATGCAGCCATGCCCAAAAAGCATGTAACTTTTGGCGATTTGTGGGAGCAATACGAAAAGACAAAATTTAGGCAGCTCAGCGCATCAAAGCAGTGCGGCTATCGCACTGCCCTAAAGCGGCTCGGCGATATGATCTATACGCGCATTGATGCCGTGACCATAGCAGACCTGCAAGGGCTGGTGGACGGCTTGACTTTTTACTGCGCACAGGATATAAAATCGATATTGCGGCACATGTACCGTATAGCCATGATGCAGGGATGGACCAGCAGGGATTTGTCTGAATATATTGTATTACCGCCCAGAAACGAACACGAACGAACGCCCTTTAACAACGACGAGATCCGCGCTATATGGCGCGGGTATGACGGCGGTGACACATGGGCAGGCTATATCCTGCTGATGATCTACACGGGCATGATGCCCGGAGAGCTGCTGCACTGCCGCAAGGATATGATCCATCTGAGCAGTCATCAGATTATCGGGGCAGGGTTAAAGACAGCTGAGCGCAAAAACAGACCTATAGTGATAGCGGATTTTTTGATGCCTGTCGTACAGGCACTGATAGACTACACCGGGGATGCGCCGCTGCTATGCGATACGTACAAAAAAGCATTTTACAAAAAATATTACGATTGCCTTGATCGATGCGGATGTCGCAGACTAACACCGTACTCCTGCCGCCACACTACAGCGACGGCCTGCGCTGTCGGTGCAAAAATCGCACCCAGCGTGATACAGCGCATCATGCGCCACGCACAGCTATCGACGACGCAGTTGTATATCCACCCCGACGAGTCTGCCGTGCTGGATGCCATAAACACGCTAAACCCCAACCAGAGCAGCCCGGTGAATTAATATATTAATTCACCTGCACATAAAAATGTATTGACGCACAGCCGGCACGGTGGTATCATATATGCGTGGTCAGCAATGACCCGGTCAAGTCCACCACGTGCGACAAGTTGACTTTCCCCGCATTTGCGGGGGTGATCCTGATAAAGATCTTTTTTCGACTTCGGCACGAGGTGTGTGGATTTAAACGAAAACGAAAATTCGCTTGATTAAATCAAACCGGGCGAAAATCGTCGGAGTTCTGCTCCGGAAAGCACCTGCCGAAAGGCGGGTGCTTTTTTTATTTGCCTTAATGGCAATTAAGCTCAGAAATTAAAAATATACTTTAAAAACATTAAATAAGCGCTTGACATTATTGCGCGAATGCTGTATAATTTTAAGTGTCAAAGGGAAGGAAAACCCAAAAACCAGAAAGGCAAGTAATATGAAATATACCGTAACATTTAGCTGTGGACACGAAGCGACCGTTGATCTTTTCGGGAAAACCTCCGAACGCGAGCGCCGCATCGCATGGTACGAAAAAGAAGGCATCTGCCCCGATTGCTATCGCAAAATGAAAGAGGATGAGCGCAGGCAGGCTGACGCCGAACTCGCGGCATACGCCGAGAAAATCGAGACCGAGTACAACCTGCCTGTGCTCGAAGGCACGGAAAAACAAGTTTCCTGGGCGAGAAAGATCCGCGCGGGCGTTATCCGCGCCTGGGAAGCGAAACACAATATCTTTTATGACGAGTTTATCACGATTCGGCGCGGTAAGGTCGAGGAAGAGTCCAACGCATATAGGTACAAGATTAAGCACGGCGCAACCCCCGAAGAGGCGAAAGCCGCTGTGCTGGAGGTAGCCGAGACCAATGGCACGATGCGCATGTATAAAAAATGGTTCGAGGCGACGTCCGCGGCATGGATTATCGACAACCGCGACTAAAAAAATCATCGGGGTCCTGCTCCGAGAAGCACCTGCCGAAAGGCGGGTGCTTTTTTGTGTCCGCAGTTGTGACGGCGATGCTCAAAAATCGGTAAAATATACTTTAAAAACGCTAATTAGATGCTTGACATTTAAGCGCAAATGCTGTATAATTATAAGCGTCAAAGGGAAGGAAAACCCAAAAAACCAGAAAGGCAAAGAACATGAAAAATATCCACGAAATCGCAGAGACCATCAAAAACGCACAGACCTGGGCAGATGTCGAAGCAGAGATCAAAGCCCTCTGCGAAGCAGCAGACATGATCGAAGAGTATGACGCCGCCGACGGCGAAAGCTTCGAAAACGTGATTTACAAGGCCGCCGAGATCCTCGGCGTCGAGATTTAAACCAAAACGCGCCCGCAAAGGGCGGGCAACACGTCGGGACGGGCAACCGTCCCGCAACGATGATGCTGCTGCGATATCGCAGCACAACCCGAATTCAAGCTGCGTTAACGCAGCCTTTTTTGTACCATGGATTATGAGTTAATAAAATATACTTAAAATATGCTTATTAAACGCTTGACAAAATTAATCAATTGTTGTATAATTAATCTGTGCTCAGGAAAGCACAAATTTGGCAGGAGGAGGAGAGAAACATGAAGATGAAGCGATTGATCGCAAGACTAATCGAGTGGATGAGTGCTCGGGGCATTGATGCCCAAGATATCATCGATTGTGTGAGTTATATCATGCAGTAAAAAAATCGGCAGTGCGTACCAGCTAACGTAAACACTGCCGAGGCGAGCAACACAGGGGCGATTAACCTGCCTGTATCGCCCCTTGATTATATCAGGGCAGGAGACAAAAGTCAAGGTGCGAAAACGGGAGACCAGCGGCACAGCTTGCCCGTCAGCACGGTGTGGATGCTGTAGGCTACTACGTTAGCTATAGCATCCTTTTTTATCCGTTTTCAGTCATTTAATGTACATATTATAATAGCTTGTGCATGTTGAATAATTAAGTTTAGAAATATCGATAATCCTTTTTTAAAAATAGAATTGATTTTAAAATAGGTCAAATGTCCAGTTATCAAATGGCGGCTCGAAATTCTTGTACACGCCCCCCGTGAAGGCGGCGACGTGGATGATCACGCGGCTGGGGCTTAAAGGCAACATTTCAATCCACGCCGCCCGTGAAGGCGGCGAC
>ERZ840517.1125-NODE-1125-length-30785-cov-5.336642_pt1 | contig 30785 bp, 25 predicted proteins | sample MGYA00519876_ERZ840517 | MGnify/ENA primary metagenome ERZ840517 (study PRJEB31850, sample SAMEA3708882) | human gut metagenome | biome: human gut; feature: human-associated habitat; material: faeces | place: China | collected 2014 ... | reverse complement strand
CGCATCGCGCCACGGCGAGTCCTCGCTCTGCCACGCGCCCACGCCGGGGTAGTTGCCGTAGCGGTTGAAATAGATTGAGTCGTCACCCGTATGGTTAAAAACGCCGTCCAGGATGATGGAGATGCCCAGCTTCTCGGCTGCCTGGCACAGCTCGGTAAAGTCCTGCTCGGTGCCCAGGATTGGGTCGATCTTGGTGTAGTCGGCCGTGTCGTAGCGGTGGTTGCTCGCGGCCTCAAAGATGGGGTTGAGGTAGATGGCCGTAAAGCCCAGCTCCGCGATGCGGGGCAGGTCATTTTGGATGCCCTTGAGCGAGCCGCCGTAGAAGTCCCAGGTCTTGATGGAGCCGTCCTCGGCGCGCTCGTACACGGGCGGCTCGTTCCAGTCCTCGATCATGCGGCGCTGGATTCCGTTGCGCGGTTTTTCGACCTCGGCCAGCGTGCGCTCGCGCCAGTTTTCGTCACGGGCATAGCGGTCGGGGAAGATCTGGTACACCATGCCGCGCTCGTACCAGGTGGGACGGTTCTCGCGGTGCTTGTAGACGGTAATCTGGAAGGACGGAACCTCGGAGTAGTCGTAGGTCACACCCTCGCCACCGGTGCGACCCTGCGGTGCACCCAAGCGGACCTCGGGCTGGCCCTCGATATTGCAGATAAAGCTGTACCAGATAAGACAGGGCTCGGTGCACTCAAGCTCTGCAGTAAATATGCCGTCGCCCTCGTGCGTCATGGGATACAGAGACTCACCGATTTCATCGACCCAGGTGCGCAGCGTAAGCGTTGCCTGGTTGGGATCGGCATCCTCCAAAATCACCGAGAGTGCAACGGAAGTTCCAGTGGTCACAGCGCCAAACGGAGTGCGAAACTGCGGCAGGCGGCTGTTGTGAATCAATCTCATAGTACGGTCCAGTTCTATACAATCATGGCCAGCGGGCCATGGGCTTAACGCACACTACTTAAGTATATCGTTGCACTTTAGTTGTATAAACTACAGCCGCTCATTATCGGCGAACGGTTGTCCTAGAAAATCGTTTTACCATCCAAATTATCGCGGCATTCGAAAACGTACTTACCGATACTATTTGTAGCCAACCAGAAGTACCCCGGTTTACTACGATAAATTGAATAATCTCAACCATAGTCATTTTGGTGATATTAAAACCGCAGGTAGAAGCGTTACCACTTTTGTAGATTACTCGCCGTGGTCGGCCGGAGCCATTTTGTCGTAGTAAACCGGCCCTCTTTTTAATGCGAGGTTCAACCAAGAAGAGGGCGCCTGCTTGGGGCGCCCTCTTTTGCGTTGAGGATTAAGTTTTAATCGTCAGGATTAGCGGCGCTTGCGGGCGGCCGTTGCTTTGCGGACGGAGGTCTTCTTGGTAGGAGCCTTTTCCTCAGTGGGAGCGGCGGGGGAGACCGGGGCCTCCTTGGCGAGCTCGGCCTTTGCCGTGGCCTTCGGAGCGGTCTTGACCTCAGCGGCCTTCGGCGTCGGCTTGGCCTTTACCTCGGCCTTGGGCTCCTCTTTGGCAGCAGCGGGCTTAGCCTCTGCCTTGGTAGTTGCGGCCTTGGTCGTGGTCTTTTTGGCCGTTGTCGTGCTGCGCTTGCGCGTGGTGGTCTTGGCGGTGGGCTCGGTCTCGACGGTTGCCTCCGCCTTGGAATCGGCAGGCGTCTCCTCGACCTTGACGGCGGGCTTTGCGGCAGCCTTCGGAGCGGCCTTGGTCGCAGTAGCCTTGGCGGCCGTCGACTTCGTTGCCGTGGTCTTCTTGGCAGCTGTTGCCTTCTTGGCGGTCGTGGTCGTCTTCTTGGTAGCGGTCTTGGCCGGAGCCTTTGCCGCAGGCTTATCCTCGGCGGTGACGGTCTCGGCCTTTACCTCGGGAGCAGCCTCGGCCTCGGCGGCCTTCTTGGCAGCTGCGGTGGTGCGCTTGCGCGTGGTCGTTGCCTTGGCGGTAGTTGCCTTGGCAGTGGTGGTCTTACTCGCAGCGGCCTTCGTTGTCGTGGCCTTTTTAGTCGTCGTCTTACGAGTCGTGGTCTTCTTTGCCGCAGGCTTCGCAGCCGGCTTCTCCTCAGCCTTGGGCTCCTCAGCAGCAGCGGGCGCCTCAACAACCGACTCGGCCTTGGGCTCGGGCTCGGCCTCAACTTTCTCAGCCACAACCACAGGCTCGTCGACAACAGCCACAGGCCTCTCAATCTCCGGGTGCATAAAGAAGTACAGGTCCAGATACTTGTCGGCCGAGCGCGTCCAGCTAAAGTCCTGGCTCATGGCCTGCGTGACCAGCTGGTTCCAGGCATCGCGGTTGTCCCAGAACAGGCGCGCCGCGCGGAATACGGCGTCGCCCATCTCGTCGCCGTTAAAGTTGATAAACGAGAAGCCCGTGCCCTCGCCGGTAAACTCGTTATATGGGATCACGGTGTCCTTCAGGCCACCGGTCTCGCGCACGACGGGCAGGGTTCCGTAGCGCATGGCGATAATCTGCGACAGGCCGCAGGGTTCAAACTTCGAAGGCATCAGGAACATGTCGGCGGCAGCGTACATGCGCTGCGACAGCGCCGGGTCAAACTCGATGCGCGCGGCCATGGTGCCGGGGTACTTGTCCTGGAAGTAGCGCAGGCCGTCCTCGTAGTCGCGGTCGCCGGTGCCCAGCACCGCCACCTGCACGCCGCCGGCCAGAATGCGGTCGAGCGCGTACATGACCAGGTCCATGCCCTTTTGGCGCGTCAGGCGCGTGACCATCACCATGAGCGGGCGGTCGTCGCGAACCTCGAGCCCCAGCTCTTCCTGCAGCTTGGCCTTGCACACGGCCTTGCCGGAGCGGTCTTCAACCGTGTAGTTGGCGGCAATGCGCTTGTCGGTCGCCGGGTCAAAGCCCGCCACGTCAATGCCGTTGAGGATGCCCTGCAGCGCGTACGAACGCTCGCGCAGAACGCCGTCCAGGCCCTCGCCAAACTCGGGCGTCTGGATCTCATTGGCATAGGTGGGGCTCACCGTAGTGATGGCATCGGCATAGCGCAGCGCGCCCAGCATGTAGTTGATGCTGCAGGCGTCGCAACGCAGCTGCGAGGCGGCCGCCGGAATGTGCGCCACACCCAGGATGTCCTCCATCACGGTGTCGCTAAACTGGCCCTGGAACGCCACGTTGTGGATCGAGAACACGGTCTTGACGCGGTCATACAGCGGCAGGCCCTGGTAAAACTCGCGCAAGAACACGGGCGCCAGCGCCGTTTGCCAGTCGTTGCAGTGCAGGATGTCGCACTCAAAACCGGCCGGCAGGTGCTGCAGACTCTCGGTGATGGCCTTGGAGAAGAACGCAAAGCGCTCACCGTCGTCAAAGAAGCCGTACGGATAGTCGCGTGCAAAGTAGCGCTCGTTGTCGATGAACATATAGGTGACGCCGTCGTGCTCGAGCTTCTCGAGACCGCAGTACTCGTTGCGCCAGCCCAGGCTCACGTAAAAGTCGGAGAAGTGCTCCATCTGCGCCTTGTACTCGTCCTTGATGGTGGCGTACTTGGGCACCATGACGATGACCTCGGCGCCGGCGCGCACAAGCGCCGCGGGCAGCGAGCCCGCCACGTCGCCCAGGCCACCGGTCTTTACAAACGGTGCGCACTCGGCCGAGGCAAACACGATCTGCATCTTTTTGCTGGAATCTGCCATATTGTCTCCCATGTTGCAATTCGAGAATAGCCGCCTGGCGCTAACCGGGCGGCTATTCTACATGTTACGAGCGATGTTGCGGTGCCAACGTTAACGTACGATGGTGGTGTCGGAAGTTAACGGAGCCTTGCCCAGCACCAGGATGTTCTCGGGCGTGCCGCGAAGCTCGGTGTTGGTGGGAACCACGTTGTTCTTGTCTAGAATGGCGTTCTCAACGCGGGCGCCGCTCTTGATGATGCAGCTCTGGTTGATGATCGAGTTGGTCACCGAAGCGCCCTCCTCGACCACGACGCCGCGCGACAGGATCGAGTTGCGCACGGTGCCCTTGATGATGCAGCCGGCCGAGATGATCGAGTTGCACGCGTGGCTGCCGGTCGCATAGCGCGAAGGCGGCACGTCGTGGGCCTTGGTCAGAATCGGGCGCTCGGGATCGAAGAGCTGGTCGGCTACTGTCTGGTCGAGCAGGTCCATGCTGCGGCGATACAGCGACTTCTCGCTAAACACGCCCACGACCTCGCCCTTGTACTCGTAGCTGCACACGTCGATGTTGCCAAAGTCGCCCTGGAGTGCCTCGAGCAGGTCCAGATAGTCGGCGGCCTGGTAGTGGTCGATGATCTCGAGCAGCGTCTCGCGGTTGACGATGCAGCAGTCCATAGAGGCGTTGTCGCCGTACACGACGCCGGCGCTCACGCCCGTCAGGCGACCGTTCTCGTTAATCTCGAGCTTGGTCTCGTCATCGACGTTGCGCGTGGCCTTGCAGTACACCACGGTCATCTGGGCACCGGAGTTCTCGTGCGCCTCGATGATGGTGTTGAGGTCCATGTTAAAGATGATGTTGGTGCCCATCATCACGACATAGGGCTTCTCCGAGCGCTGGAACAGCGTCTTGTTGGAGATGATGTCGCGCAGCAGGAAGCGCATGCCGCCCTTGGTGGTGCCATACGCGTTGCCGGGCACCATGAACAGGCCGCCCTTCTTGCGGTCCAGGCCCCAGTCCTTGCCAGAGCCCACGTGGTCGATCAGCGAGCGGTAGTTGCCCGGCATGACGACGCCGACGGTCTTAATGCCGGCATTCATCATGTTGGACAGCGGGAAGTCGATCAGGCGGTAGCGGCCCAAAAACGGAACGGACGCGATGGGGCGGTCCTTGAGCAGGACACTGCCGTAGGACGAAGAGTAGTTAGCGGTGATATAACCGATGGCCTTGCGATTGATCATCGGATCATTCCCCCTTCCCGATAACGACGTCATTTCCAACGACGGCCGTATCCTTGGTGGTATCGACAGAGCCGAGCTTCACGCCCTCTTCGACCGTGGAGTTCTCGCCTAAAATAGCGCGGCAGATGTGCGCGCCGCTCTTAACGTGCGCACCCGGCAGCAGCACGGAGTCCTCGACCACGGCGCGCTCCTCGATGATGACATCGGTCGAAAGGATCGAGTGGCGAGCGGTGCCGTAGATCTTGCAGCCATTGGAGACCAGGCAGTCGTCTAGGCGGCCGTCCGGGCCAATGTAGTGCGGCGGACGCGTGGTGATGTTGGACATGATGGGGAAGTTCTTGTCGAACAAATCGAACTCGGGGTTGTTGCCCAGCAGGTCCATCGAGGTCTCATGGAAGCTGGCGATGGTGCCGACGTCCTTCCAGAAGCCGTGGAACTCATAGCTGTACAGGCGCTTGTTCTCACCGAGCAGCTTGGGGATGATGTCCTTGCCAAAGTCGTGGCTCGAGCGCTGGTCCAGAGCGTCCTCCTCGAGCGCCTCGATCAGCACATCGGCCGAGAAGATGTAGATGCCCATGGACGCGAGGTTCGAATCGGGCTTCTCGGGCTTCTCGGTGAACTTGGTGATGCGGCCGTCCTCGGGGTCGGTGGTCAGGATGCCAAAGCGGCTGGCCTCCTCCCACGGCACGGGCATAACGCTCACCGTGAGGTCGGCGTTGTTCTCAATATGCGTCTTGAGCATCTTGCGGTAGTCCATGCGATACAGGTGATCGCCCGAAAGAATCAGGACGTACTTGGGGTCGTTGGCCTTGATGTAGTCGAGGTTCTGCGTAATGGCGTCGGCCGTGCCCGCATACCAGGCGCCGCCGGTCTGCGTCTCGTACGGTGGCAGGATCGACACGCCGCCGTCGCGGCTGTCCAGATCCCACGCCTCGCCGGAGCCCACGTAGGCATGCAGCAGGTAGGGACGGTACTGCGTCAGAACGCCCACCGTGTCGATGCCCGAATTGGAGCAGTTGGAGAGCGAAAAGTCGATAATGCGGAACTTGCCACCAAAGCTAACCGCCGGCTTGGCGATCTTTTGGGTGAGTGCCCCCAATCGGCTGCCCTGTCCTCCTGCGAGGAGCATCGCGATGCATTCTTTCTTACTCATCGATTTCTCCTTCTGTCATCGATGTTCCTAACCCATTAGCGACGGGCGCGGCGCTCGGTCACGCCCGTCGAGTAATGCCGTGCGGCAAAGGGAGCTCGCGCGCTTTATGCGTGCCAGATCTCGTCGCGGTACTCGCGAATGGTGCGGTCGCTCGAGAACCAGCCCGAGGAGGCGGTGTTGAGCAGGGCCTTGCGGTTCCAGGTCTCCTGGTCGCCGTAGCTGTTCGTGAGCTTCTCCCAGGCGTCGACGTAGCTGCGGAAGTCTGCCATGACCAGGTCGGGGTCGTTGTTGTTCATGAGCTCGTTGTAGATGCTCTCGAAGTTGCCCGAAAGACCCGCAAAGGTGTTGTCCTTGAGCTCGTCCATAACGCGGCCCAGACGCTCGCGATCGTTGTTGAGCGTATCCCACGCAAAGTAGCTGTTCGACGCCCAGAGCTGCTCGACCTCGGGAGCGGTCAGGCCAAAGATGGCCTCGTTCTCGCGGCCGGCCAGGTCGGCGATCTCGATGTTGGCGCCGTCGAGGGTGCCCAGCGTAATGGCGCCGTTCATCATGAGCTTCATGTTGGACGTGCCCGAGGCCTCCTTGCCGGCCGTGGAGATCTGCTCCGAGATCTCGGCGGCGGGGTAGATGAGCTGGGCGTTGCTCACGCGGAAGTTGGGGATAAAGCAGACCTTCATGACCTCATTGACGCGGGCATCGTTGTTGATGACGTCGGCCACGGAGTTAATGAGGCGGATGGTCTCCTTGGCAAAGGTGTAGCTCGAGGCGGCCTTGCCGCTAAAGATGAAGGTCGTCGGCGTCACGTGGAAGTTAGGATCGGCGATGCGACGGTTGTAGATGTCCATCACCTTCATGATGTTCATGAGCTGGCGCTTATAGGCGTGGAAGCGCTTTACCTGGACATCGAAGACGGTGTTGGGGTCGATAACCAGACCGGTCTCGGCCTTAACGTAGGCGGCCAGACGCTCCTTGTTGGCGCGCTTGGAGGCACCCACGGCCTTCAGGAACTCGGTGTCGTCCTTAAACTCCTTGAGTTTCTCAAGCTCAAAGGCGTCTTTGAGCCAGCCATCGCCAATGGCCTCAGTCACGAGCCTGGCGTAGGTGGGGTTGGCCTCGGCAAAGAAGCGACGGTGCGAGATGCCGTTGGTCTTGTTGTTGAACTTCTCGGGCGTCAGGGCATAGAAGTCCTTGAGCACGATGTTCTTGATGATGTCGGAGTGGATCTTGGCCACGCCGTTGACGCTGTGGCTGCAGATCACAGACAGGTTGGCCATGCGAATCTCGCCGTCCCACAGGATGGCGGTCTGGCGCAGACGCTCCTGCCAGCCCTCCTGCGTGGTGTCGAAAGACTCGTGCCAACGACGACTGATCTCGTCGATGATCTGGTACACGCGGGGGAGGAGCTTGAAGAACGTGCCGATGGGCCACTTCTCCAGGGCCTCGGGCAGGATGGTGTGGTTGGTGTAGCTCACGACCTGCGTCACGATGTTCCAGGCGTCATCCCACTCGAGCTTCTTCTCGTCGATGAGGATGCGCATGAGCTCGGGGCCGCACATGGCGGGGTGAGTATCGTTGGTGTGGATGGCCACAAACTGCGGCAGCAGCTCCCAGTTCGCGCCGTGCTCCTTCTCAAAGGTGTCGAGCAGGCTGTAGATGCCGGCCGAAACAAACAGGTACTCCTGCTTCAGGCGCAGCAGACGGCCGTGCTCGCCGGCGTCGTTGGGGTAGAGGATGGCGCTGATGGCCTCGACCTCAGCGCGCTCGGCATCGGCCAGAGCATAGTCGCCGCGGTTGAAGGCCTCCAGATCAAAGTGCTCCTCGACCGGCTCGGCGGCCCAGACGCGCAGCTTGTTGACGGTTTCGCCGGCATAGCCCACGACGGGGATGTCATAAGGGACGGCCAGGATGTCCTGCGTGTCTACCGTGCGGTAGAACGTGCGGCCGTTCTCCTCAAAGCCCTCGACGCGGCCGCCAAACTTAATGGTCACGGCCTTGTCCTGACGACGGACCTCCCAGGGATAGCCATGGGTGAGCCACTCGTCGGTTGCCTCGACCTGGCTGCCGTTGACGATCTCCTGCTTAAACAGGCCGTAGCGGTAGCGCATGCCGTTGCCGTAGCCGGCAATGCCCTCGGCTGCCATGGAATCCAAGAAGCACGCGGCCAGACGACCCAGGCCACCGTTGCCCAGGGCCGGATCGGGCTCCTGGTTCTCGATGACGGACAGGTCAAAGCCCATGTCGTCGAGCGCCTCGGCGACCATGTCGCGCACGCCAAAGTTGAGCAGGTAGTTGTCGAGCAGGCGGCCGATCAAAAACTCGATCGAGAAGTAGTACACGCGCTTTTTGCCCTCGGCGGTGACGCGGGCGTCACTCTTGGTAGCAACGGTGCGCGCCTTCTCGGCCACGAGCTTGGCCAAGGCGTTAAAGCGGTCGAGGTCGCTGGCGGCCTCGACGCTCTTGCCGCTGATGCTCATGACGGCATCGCGATAGAGCTCGGTAAACTCCTGCTTGTTGTCGAAGATCTTATTCATACGTTCCTTTCCCCCGGGGATGTTTCTCCCGGAACGGTTATGACTTGTATCCTACGCCTCGTCGGGGCGGGTAATTACAGCTGTAACGGTTTTGTTACGCATCCTTGGCAGACGGCTTAACAGAAGCAGACTTGGCCTTGGTAGCGGCCTTTTTGGCAGCCGGTTTCTTGGCTGCGGCCTTAGCAGCGGGCTTTGCGGCAGCCTTGGCCTTGGCCTTGGTCGTCGTAGCCTTGGCCTTAGCCGGAGCCTTCTTAGCAGCCGCAGGCTTGGGCTTCACCGAAGACATACGCTTTTTGGGCGCAGCCTTGGGCTCCTCGACCACGGGCGGCTTATAGCTGCTGGGACCGCGACGCTTAAGCACCACGCCTGCCAGACCGGGCACCTTAATCTCAATGGAGTCCATCTGTCCATTCCAGGGATAGGGCTCGCTCGAACAGGTGTAGGGCTCCTCACCGGCGTATCCGCTGCCACCGAACTCGGGGCGGTCAGAATCAAAGATGACCTCCCAGTCACCCTCGCGCGGCACGCCCACGCGGAAGCTCTCGTAGCTCGCCGGATCAAAGTTGATCAGGATCACCAGGTCGTCATCGACGTCCTCGCCCTGGCGCACAAAGCTCACGATGGACTGCTTGGAGTTGTCCGCGTCGATCCAGGTAAAGCCGTCGTCGGTGTAGCCGCGCTCGTACAGGGCAGGCTCGGCGGTGTACAGGTGGTTGAGCGCCTTGATAAACGCCTGATGATGACGGTGGGTCTCGTACTCCTCGGTCAGGAACCACTGGATGGACTCGTAGTAGCGCCACTCAATAAACTGGCCGATCTCGTTGCCCATAAAGTTGAGCTTGGCACCGGGGTGCGTCATCTGGTAGAAAGCCAGCGTGCGCAGGCCGGCAAACTGGCGCCACCAGTCGCCCGGCATGCGGCCGATCAGCGAGCACTTACCGTGTACGACCTCGTCGTGGCTCAGCGGGCAGATGAAGTTCTCGGTAAAGGCGTACATGATGGAGAACGTGAGCAGCCCGTGGTTGCCGGGGCGCCACGGAAAATCGGTCTGCATGTAGTGCAGGGTGTCGTTCATCCAGCCCATGTCCCACTTGTAGTGGAAGCCCAGGCCGCCGTCCTGCGGCGGATAGGTCACGAGCGGCCACGCAGTGGATTCCTCGGCCATCATCATCACGTCGGGGTGGTGGGTCTCCACGGCGCAGTTGACCTGACGGATAAACGCACTGGCGTCCAGGTCCTCCTCAGTTCCGTACTTGTTGAACTTCTTTTGCCCCGGATCGTCAATGCCAAAGTTGAGATACAGCATGCTGGACACGCCGTCCATGCGAATGCCGTCAACGTGGAAGTTCTCGAGCCAATACAGCACATTGGAGACCAGGAAGGAACGGACCTCGCCACGGGCGAAGTCGAACTTGTGCGTGCCCCAGTTGGGGTGAATCTCGTGCTCAAACAGCATGTGGCCGTTAAAAGTGGCAAGGCCGTGGGAGTCGGCGCAAAACCCGCCGGGCACCCAGTCCATGATCACGCCGATGCCTGCCTCGTGGCACGCATCGATAAAGTGCATGAGCTGCTGCGGGTTGCCGTAGCGCGACGTGGCGGCGTAGTAGCCGGTCGTCTGGTAGCCCCAGGAGCCATCGAAGGGATGCTCCATGAGCGGCATGACCTCGATATGCGTGTAACCCATGTCGCGCACGTAGTCCACGAGCTCCACCGACAGGTCGTCGTAGGTGTAGAACTCGCCGCGCTGCGCGGGGAAGGGATCCATGGGGCCGGGGTAGTTGCCGAACTCGTCCGGCTCGCCCTGCGGCGCGTCGCCGTGGCGCTTCCACGAGCCAATATGCACCTCGTAGATGTTGAGCGGCTGCGACATGTGGTTGTGACCGGCGCGGCGCTTGAGCCACGCGGCGTCGTTCCACTTATAGCCGTCGAGGGTCCACAGCACGCTGGCGGTACCCGGAGGGCACTCGGCCTTAAAGGCATACGGATCGGCCTTATAGAGCTTTTCTCCCTCGTTTGTCTCGATGAGATACTTATAGAGCTGGCCCTGCTCGGCGCCAGGAATAAAGCCTTCCCAAATAGCGCTCGTATGCACGGGCACCAGCGGGTCGGCTTCTTCATCCCAGTCGTTAAATTCGCCAATGACATGCACGCTCTTTACATCGGGCGCCCAAACGCAAAAGCGCCAGCCGCGCGTACGGTTCTGCGTGTCGGGGTGCGCGCCCATCTTTTCCCAGCTGCGCTCCCACGTGCCGATGCCAAATAGATAGACATCGTCCTTGGTGAGCTCCGGTGCGTGCGGGGCGGCTTTACGGGTTGCGGGCTTTTTAGCCGTTGGCTTTAGCTTTGTATCGCTCACGTTTGATCCCATCATGACGCGGCAGCGTGTTGCCTTGGTGACTAGATGCGAAAGGTCCAAGGCTGCACGAATCGAAGGGACGGCGATAGTTCTATGATTCGTTCCACCTCGCGTGCTCGGTGGAACTTTCGGCAGAAACTACGATAACACCTGTACGTTACTTTTATGAAGGAAAGTGGTTTTTGGGCGGCGTTTAATCGGTAAGCGCCATGTTTAGACCACTGGCAGAATTGCGATGGTAAAACTCTTGACAGTTTTACCAATAAGGGTTTTTTGATTGTTGGTTTGACGTTTGGTAAAACGTTTTTAGCAGGTTGTTTACCATTTGACATCGAAAGGTACTTTTATGTCCCAGACCGCCGCTCCCAATGTCGCTTTTATTTTCGATTGCGACGGCACGCTGGTTAATAGCACCCCCGTTTGGGCCTATGCCCAGCCCGAGTTATTGCACCGCCACGGAGTTGACGTGACGGTCGACGATTTTGCCCAGTTTGAGCATTTGTCGCTCGAGGACGAGTGCCAGGCCTACCACGACACCTGGGGCATTGGAGCGAATGGCGAGGAGCTGTATCGCGAGCTGAGCGACATCCTGATCGATGGGTACTCCAAGGTGCCGCCGCGCGAGGGGCTCTTGGCATTTTTGGAGCAGGCGAAGGCGGCGGGCATTGCCATGTGCGTTGCCACGTCTACGCCAGCCGAGCTGGTTAAGTCTGCGCTTGCGGGCGCCGGGCTCGATGCCTACATGGAGTTTGTTACCACGACGGGTGAGGCAGGACGCTCCAAACAGTTCCCCGACGTATACGATTTGGCGCTGTGCCGTCTGGAGGAGCGCCATGGGCATAAGTTTGACCGCGCATGGGTGTTTGAGGACGCCGTCTTTGGCCTTAAGAGCTCTGGCACCGCCGGCTTTAAGCGCGTGGGCATCTATGACCCGCACGGCCGCATGAAGCGCGAAGACGTGCGCGCCAACTGCGATATCTTTATCGACAGCTACGAGGAGCTTAACCTGGCCCGCGTGCTTTCGTTTGAGGGATAGGCGAGGACTGTGGCTTGCAAGGTACTAGTGGTCTGCGGCTCGCCCGTGGTGGCGAGCGCGGATCTGTTGCGTAGGCTAGCGGGGGAGTGCGATCACGTTGTCGCTGTGGACCGCGGGCTCGACGCGCTGCTGGGCGCGGGACTGGGTTGCGACGTATATGTGGGGGATGCCGACACGGTGAGCGATGCAGGTCGCGCTTTGGTCGATGCCGCCACCGACTTTGAAGTTGAGCGGCACGATCCGTACAAGGACTATACCGATCTGGCGCTGGCGCTCGATTCCGTCCGACGCCGCTGGCCGGTTGCCGAAGTAGTTGCGACTTGCGCCACCGGCGGCCGCCCCGATATGGCCCTAAGCGTCCTAGGCCTATTAGCCAACTACAAAGATGCTCCCGTCTGGATTGCCGAGGACAAGGTAGTCTCCCACATCCTTCGCGCAGGCGAATCGTGGGCCATCGAAGGCGCCGAGGGCAAGACGTTCTCCATCATCGCCATTGCCCCCAACACCGAGGTAAGCGAACACGGCCTAGAATGGGAGCTAGATCACGCCCCCCTGGGCTTGTTAGCCGACACGGGCATTAGCAACGTCGTCAGGTCAACAGCCACGATTCAAGTCCACACCGGCATCGCCATCGCTTTTCTATATCAATAGGCATTTAGAGTCTGGCTCAAAAAAGTCCTTGCACGCCGTGCCAACTTCCCCTATAGTATCTCCACGTCACGGGGGCGTAGCTCAGCTGGGAGAGCGCTTGACTGGCAGTCAAGAGGTCAGGGGTTCGATCCCCCTCGTCTCCACCATCGTGAATGCAAAGGTCTTCGGTATTTCGAAGGCCTTTTTTCATATGAAACACCACACGCCACAAACCCCACCTACGCCAACAAAAAGTTGCACAATTTATTTCCCATGTCTGTACATAGTTTGTTATCCAAACGCAATTACCAGTGCAGCTCGCTGCTCCAGTTTGGCTTCAGGAACGCACCTAATTATTGCCAGCACCCCAATAACCTGCGCCAACGTGAACAACATCCCAAAACAACCCCCTTAATCACGTCAAATGAACGATATGTTGTCCAACGCAGCCCAAATCAGTTTCACTAACAGCTTGTGCTAAGATACCTAACGTTACATGAGTTCAACTATGCTCACGGCTCCAGCAAGTCATAAAGCGCAGGGTTGATCAGCATCCGGCCGTAACGGCGGTGCCAGAAACACCACGAGCTCCAATATCGATTGTCATGTGCGATTTTGCACTTGCTTTTGTGGCTATTTATAAGCTCGCCATAGGCTGTGCAATATATTCTCATGACAAACCGCAGCAGTATTCAGCTGTTTGCGTGCGGACCACTTTTGAACTCTCTTGACTGGTTCGCACGCAGTCAGCTGAGGTTGCTGGCATTCTTGCGATACGTGCCTGTGACCTCAGCGTTGCTTGTATACATACCGTTCACGGTGGGGCAGAGCCACGTGCTTGTCTGACTGGGCTCAGGGTTTGAATATGGGGCGCCTTTGCGCACAAGCGCTCTGGCGTAGCCATACCCAAACCCCGTGAGTCACATGTAAGACAGCAAGGGGGTGGTACTCGTGTGGTATGTGATCCAGGTCATTAACGGTCGCGAAGACGTAATGTGCGAGCGCATCGAGCATATGGTGCCGGCAAGCGCCATGCAGGAGCTCTTTTATCCCCAATTTCAAACCGAGATCAAGGTACACGGCGAATGGGTCAATACGACCAAGCCGCTGTTCCCCGGTTATCTTATCTGCGACACGGCAGATCCCCGTACCGTGCAACAGTATCTGCTTCGCATGGACGACTTTGCCCGGGTGCTATCCCAGGACGGTCAGTTTGTGCCGCTGGCAAAAGAAGAGGTCCAGCTTATTGGCGGCTTTACGTATAGGGGAGACCGCGTAGTGCCCATGAGCGAAGCCTTAAAAGACGGCGACCAGGTCGTAGTGACGGCAGGTCCGCTGCTGGGCCACGAAGGCCTTATCAAAACCATTAACAGACGCAAGAGCACTGCTTATTTGGAGCTCGACCTGTGCGGCCGACGCGTAACTACGCGCGTCGGCCTTGCCGTGTTATCGGCCGAGCAGCGCGTAATGCGAAACCTTAATAAGGCGATCGCCTAGCTGCAGGCGACTGCATAACGGAACAGGGAGGACCCTCGGGGGCGGGGACATAGTGTTGGAAGAGAACGTGCAAAACAATCAAATGGGAGATACGGCAGCGCTTGCTGTTACGCTTAAGGACAGACGCGAGGCTGCAAAGCTTAACAACGTCGGAAAGCATGAGCCTAAGCTGTCGGAGAACGGTATCCCTACTGACGTACTGGAAAAGTTGTTGCCCGGTGACGACATCATTGAACTAGAAGAACCCGTCGTAAACGGTGGGTTCTTCTACCGCTTTATTAAGCGCTCTTTCGATGTTGTCTCCTGCGGTTGCGCGCTCATTATTCTCGCGATTCCGATGGCCGTAATTGCTGTCAAGATCAAGACTGAGTCTGAAGGGCCCGTTATTTACGCTCAGCGTCGTGTGGGCAAAGACGGCAAAGTGTTTAATATTTACAAATTCCGTAGCATGTATATCGATGCAGAGTCTCGAGGCGCTCAGTGGGCGCAGGACGAAGATCCGCGCGTAACCCCTTTTGGCAAGTTTATGCGTAAGACGCGTTTGGATGAAATCCCGCAGTTTTGGAATGTCTTTAAGGGCGATATGAGCCTTATCGGCCCGCGCCCCGAGCGACCTGCGTTCTGCGAGGAGTTCGAGAAGCGCATTCACGGCTGGCATTACCGCACTATGGTCCGTCCGGGTATTTCCGGTCTTGCCCAGGTGACTGGCGGGTACGACTTGCTTCCCAGTGAGAAGGTCATGTTTGACCTACAGTACATCAAGACAAGAAATATCAAGATTGATATTACGATCATGCTTAAAACGCTTGGCGTTGTTAGTACGGGTGATGGTGCACGATGAGCCTCTCTGACCATGGTCACGTTCTTTTCACGGCTACGCTGGTTCGCGGGCACATTGCTAAGTTTCACATACCCTATCTTAAGTGGTTCAAAGAGCAGGGTTGGGAGACATGGGTAGCTGCTAAGAACGATTATCCAGACGGTGTCTGTGAGATCCCATTCTGCGACCATTTCGTTAATATTGACTTCGCCCGCAGTCCATTCTCAATGCAGACGATCGTTGCCTACAAACAGCTGCGTAAACTCTTCGCCAAGGAGCATTTCGCTATTGTTCACACCCACACTCCCGTGGGAGGTGTTCTCACGCGTCTTGCAGCTCGAGATGCTCGTCGCAGTGGGACAAAAGTGATTTACACTGCGCACGGTTTTCATTTTTATGATGGGGCGCCTCTAATTAACTGGGTGCTTTGGTATCCCGTAGAGCGAGTGATGAGTCGCTTTACCGATGTACTGGTGACCATAAACGATGAGGACTGTAAGCGTGCACGGCAATTCGCGCATTGCCGTGTGGAGTATGTGCCCGGCGTGGGTGTCGACCTAGACAGGTTTGTTTGCGTTAAGAACTGCGCGGACACGCGCGCGGAGCTCGGCCTGGGCAAGAACGATTTTGTCTTGCTGTCCGTCGGTGATCTTAACGAAAACAAGAATCATGGTGTGCTCATAGAGGCTCTTGCGAAGCTGCCTGATAATTTTAAATTGCTCGTTGCGGGCGAGGGACCACTTCGCAACGTCTTGTTGAAAAAGGCGCGACATCTCGGTGTGGACGATCGCCTCATGCTTCTGGGTTTCCGCAGCGACGTGGCAGCGTTGCTCAACGCGTGCGATCTCTTTTGTTTCCCTTCCAAGCGCGAGGGTCTGCCCGTATCGCTCATCGAAGCGATGGCATGTGGCAGGCCGTGCTTGACCTCCGGTGCGAGGGGCTGCGCTGATGTGCTGGGTCCATTCGCGGAAGGCTCAATCGTCGAGGGTGGAGCAGATGAGTGGGCTCGTGCTATTGAGAGGGTTTCCGGTAAGAGGCAAAGCGCATCTGCGTGGCGAGAGCAGGCGAAGAAATTTGATATTTCAGCTGTGCTTAGGCGAATGACATCGCTCTATGCATAGAGGAGAGGCCGTGGTTTCTGAAATTCTCGATACAAAAATTAATGAACCGCTACGCGTTCTCGTAGTGGTAACCAGCATGAATCGAGGCGGACTTGAGACGTTCACAATGAACGTGTATCGAGCACTGAATCGTTCCAAGGTTCAGCTCGACTTCTTGCTCCACCGTTCGGATAGTGGTGCCTACGAAGAGGAAATTGAGTCGTTGGGTGGGCGTATTTACCGCGTTCGTAGGCAAAATCCGCTTGACCCTCGCTACTGGACAGCACTTAATGAGTTTTTTGCTAAGCACCCGTACGAAGTCGTATGGGCGCAGCTTGACTGTTTGAGCGCTGAGCCGCTCGCAGCAGCCGCGAGACATGGGGCTATTGTTCGAGTGGCACATTCGCACAATAGCTACCAGGACAGAGACTTGAAGTACCCCTTAAAGATGCTTTGCAAGCCTCTCATCAAACGGTACGCCACCGATTTGTTTGCCTGCGGCGAGGAAGCAGGCAGGTGGATGTTTAATACCGATGACTTCGAGGTCGTTAGGAACTGCATAGACGTAGACTCATACGCGTATGATCCCGCCGTGCGGACGGAAGTTCGACGCGAACTGGGCATCACCGACGATGCACCCGTCGTGGGGCATGTTGGGCGATTCGACGCGGTGAAAAACCACGCACTTCTGCTTGACGTGTTTGCCGCCCTGCTGAAGCGGAGACCTGACGCCTTGTTGATGCTTGCGGGTGACGGTCCCCTGCGTATGGAGATGGAGAGAAAGGCTGCCGATTTAGACATCACCGACTCTGTCATGTTTCTGGGCGTGCGTTCGGACGTGCCGCGGCTTATGCAGGCGATGGACTGTTTTACGATGCCTTCGCTGTATGAGGGATTACCCATGGTCTTGGTGGAAGCGCAGGCAGCGGGGCTGCCGTGTTTGATATCGGATGCTATCCCTCGAGACTGTTATATCAAGGGCGGACATGTAGAATGCGAGAAGCTTGACGTCTGCGCGCGTGCGTGGGCGGAGCGCGTCGACGGGATACTGGCCGGCGAGTTCGATCGTGCTTCGGGAGCAAAAGCCGTGCGGGCGGCGGGGTTTGATTCCAGTGAGACAGCGGAACGACTGACCGATTTCTTTAGTGGCGCATTGAAAAGGAAACGATGAGAGTTCTATTTTACATAAATCGGCTGAACGGCGGAGGTGCGGAGCGGGTTATATCCCAGCTTGCAAATTTCTTTTCCAGTAGCGGGGACAATTCCATTTTGGTGACGTCGTTTCGCTCCGACAACGAATATGAGTTGAATGAAGGCGTGACTCGCTATTCCCTTGAAAACGAGGAAATCGTTCAGTCGCGACTGATGCGAAATGCCACAAGGATAAAGAAGTTGCGCGCAATCATTAAATCAGAAGGACCTGATGTCGTTCTGTCCTTCATGCAGGAACCTAATTTCCGCGCGCTTATCGCGGGTTTCGGTCTTCCATGCAAGGTTGTCGTCTCGGTTCGAAATGACCCTGCTAGGGAGTATGCTGGAAAAATCGGTAGGTTTGTGGGCAAGTTTCTCATGCCCTTTCTGGCTGACGGCTGCGTCTTTCAGACCCATCAAGCTATGGAATGGTTTCCGGCTCGACTTCGTCGAAAATCACGGGTGATTCCAAACGCAGTGAACCCGGTTTTTTTCGAGACCGACAAGTCTGGCGTGAATTCGTATTGGGTCGCGATTGGGCGTCTTACGGAACAGAAGAACTATCCGATGATGCTCAAGGCGTTTGCGGCAGTGCGAATGGATTTCCCTGACGAATGTTTGCGAATCTATGGAGAAGGTCCAATGCGAAGCGACCTTCAGCGTATGGTTTACGCCCTTGGACTGTCGGACGGCGTTGCTCTTTGCGGACGAACTTCTGACGTGCCGGCGGTGCTCGCCGATGCAAAAGGCTTTCTGATGTCCTCTGACTATGAGGGAATGCCTAACGCGCTCATGGAAGCAATGGCTGTCGGTTTACCTTGCGTAGTGACGGACTGTCCCTGTGGTGGACCAGGAGAGTTGATTGCTGATGGAACGAATGGTGTCCTCGTTCCCGTCGGGAACTCGCGAGCTATGGCTGATCAAATCAAGAGATTGCTTGTTGAGGATAATGTAGGGGATATGACGTCCGCTGCCGCAGAGAGTATGAAAGCCTATTTACCTGACAAGGTATTTATGGCATGGAAAGGCTACTTGATTCAAATCTCCTTGGGAGGGCGCAATGAACATCCTTCCTCTTAATCTGATGCTTCTCTTCGTTTGGTGGTTTGTCTTTCGAGGCCGACTTTCAAAGGGAAAGAGGGGCAGTGATTGGTATTTGGGCATTGTATTCATCCAAATGATGCTCATGACGCTTTTTGCTCCAATTTTTAGTGATGCTGCACAATATGCCTTTCATGCGCGGTTGAACTGGTATAGCGATTTCGGAATCGGGTGGAAGTTATTCAGCCAAGTGATTTGGGGCATTTGGCCCGATGCGAAGTCATTAGTCTTTTTCACGAGCCTCATATTCGAATTGGCTTTTGTTCATTTTTGTCGACGTTATTCGAATAATTATGCTTTGAGCTATTTTTTTATGGTTACACTAGGCTTTTTCGGAATGAGTCTATTTATCTTGCGGCAAACCGTTGCTCTCGCCATTGTTCTGCTTGCGTATGACGCAGTCGAGGAGAGAAAGCTGCCGAAGTTCCTGTTGCTTATCCTGATCGCATGCTCGTTTCATGTAACTGCAATTCTCTTTGTGGCCCTCTATCCGATTTCAAATTTGCGAAGGAAAGGTGCATTCCATCTGGGCTGCATCCTGGCAGGTATCACTTTATTGTTGTGTTCTACACCATTAAGTAATTTCATGACATCCCACTATCATAGCGAGTACGTTTTGACGGGTTTTTCGGGGGAAAACCTTCTTCTTTTGATGATTTTACTTGTTATTATCTACGAACTTCGGGGAGACAATTGTGATCGCTTGGGTATAGGCCATGCATTGGAGTTGGCACCTGTTTTTCAGGTTTTAGCACTGAGGTTCTCAACGTTTACCCGCGCTACAAGATATTTTCAAATTGCCACGACTGTCGCAATCCCAAATTTAATCGAATCATTTCAGGATAAAAGATTACGTTTTCTGGCAACGTTTGCAGTCGTTGTTTTTTTTAGTTTTTTCTACATCGTCGTTCAAGATTGGGCAGTCGATGGCTTTTTCGATTCATTTGTTTTTAACGGATTGGTTATGAATTAATTTGAAAGGACAAAATGATTAATAAACTAAAAAATCATTCTGCTTTGTTGCCGGCTATTGCTTTTGGACACTTTGGAAATTCATTCCTCTCTCGCTGTATTCCTGACGGTCCCTACCTTAAATGTGCATACTGGATATACATGCACAGAAAACTCGATTTGGATAATCCAATAAGATTCAACGAAAAACTGCAGTGGCTCAAAATACATGACCATAACCCCTTATATACCACGCTTGTCGACAAGTATCGAGTGAAGCAGTGGGTGGCAGACCGCATCGGGAAGGAACATGTTACGAAGACATACGCGATGTGGGAGCGCGCAGAGGACATCGATATTTCAGAGCTCCCCGAGCGCTTTGTGCTGAAGACCAACCACGACAGCGGCGGTGTTGCCGTCTGCCAAAACCGCGAGACGTTTGACTTGGAAAAGGCGAAAAAGAAACTTGCCAAGCACCTAAAAATTAACTACTTCTGGAGGACGCGCGAATGGCCTTATAAGAACGTGAAACCATGCGTGTTCGCGGAGGAGTACCTGGACCCTACAGAAACAAATGGTGATTTGGTCGATTATAAGTTTTATTGCTTTGGCGGCGAGCCGAGAATAATGTTTACGTGCACAGGACGGGCTGCCGGAGATACAAGATTTGACTTCTTTGACATGGACTTCAATCATCTAGATATTAAGCAGGACTTCGCCGAGAACGCCGACATGTCTATCGATAAACCTTGTTCCTTTAATTTGATGGCTGAGTCCGCCAGGAAGCTGTCGGCCGGTATCCCACATGTGCGTATCGACTTCTATGAAGTCGACGGAAGGATGTACTTCGGCGAGTGCACTTTCTTCGATGCTAGTGGGTTTGGGCCTTTCGAACCTGAAGAATGGGATGAAAGGCTCGGAGCCATGATTGACTTGACTGCTGTTAGCAGTGTGCGATAGAGCTTAGTTTAGGAAAACCTATGATAATAAAAGATGGATGTTCAGCATCGGTTAAAGGACGAGCACCACGTCTAGTGATCGGGGCAGATTTCGTACCAACCGATGGGAATAGTAACGTCTTCGCTGCCGGAGATGGCGAAGCCCTTGTCGGTCCGGAGCTTCTTGCATTAGTGCAAGGCGTAGATTTTGGCGTGTTTAACCTTGAAGTACCCCTGACAGATACTTTGAACCCTATTGCTAAGTGCGGGCCCTGTCTCGATGCCCCGACTTCAACCATTGCGGGACTAAAAGCTGTAAATCCATGGGCTTTCACACTTGCTAATAACCACATAATGGACCAAGGGGTAGATGGACTTCGGTCCACCATGGATGTGCTCGAGGGGGCTGGACTCCAGTATTTCGGTGCCGGAGCAAATCTCACTGAGGCAAAGAAACCACTGGTTGTTGACATTGACGGAGTCACTGTCGGTATATATGGCTGCGTTGAGCACGAGTTCTCCATCGCGGGGGAGTTTTCGGCGGGCGCAGCCCCTTATGACCCACTTGATTCATTCGATGATGTCAGGGATTTGGCAAGCCGTTGCGATTACGTTATCGTCCTATACCACGGCGGGAAAGAACATTACCGGTACCCATCTCCCCAGCTTCAGCGGAGATGCAGGAAATTCGCTGAGTGTGGTGCACAGCTCGTGGTTTGTCAGCACAGCCACTGCATTGGATGCAAGGAGAATTGGGCTGATGCAACTATTGTCTATGGGCAAGGCAATTTCCTGTTTGACGATGCCGAAAGTGATGATAACGAGTGCTGGAAGACGGGCCTGCTTCTTGAGGTTGAGCTCGGCGACCAGCTTGCCGTTGAGTACCATCCTCTCGTAAAGATGGATGCAACGGTACGTCTGGCTACCGGCTCGAATGCCGAAGCTATACTCAATGATTTTATTTCAAGGAGCGAGGAGATAGAGGAAGTGGGTTTCGTCGAGAAGTCTTATGGTGAGTTCGCAAGGGGAATGCTCAACTCATACCTTGCATGTGGAATACCCGGAAGCGGTTCCCTTGCTTTCCGTGTACTTAATAAGCTTAGCAGAGCCCGCCTCGCTGACAGACTGGTCGGCGCCAACGCGGGCTTCGCATTGCTCAACCATGTGGAATGTGAAGCCCATAATGAGCTTCTCATTGAGGGCCTTAGGTTGAAGTGCGGCCTTGGCAGTAAGCGATAGCTGGTGATTTCTGTGATCAGGGTACTTCATGTTGTCGGTAGCCTTAATGCCGGTGGAATCGAAACCTTCTTGATGTCGGTATATCGTCAGATTGATCGCTCTAAGGTTCAGTTCGACTTTTTGGTTTCATCAGACCAACGGTTTTTCTATTCTGATGAAATCGAGAGTCTTGGTGGTGGGATATATCCAGTTGAGCAGAGCCGCTATCACCCGAAAGCTACTCGCTATAGATTAAAACAGTTTTATTTGGAGAATAATACGGAGATCGTTCATCAGCATACGGGGGGTCTGCAGACGCTTATGCCTCTGGTTGCTGCGGGGGACGCGGGTGTGCCGACTAGGGTTCTCCATTCTCACTGCGCTTTTGTCGAGCCAAATTCGACAAAAGCGCAACTTGAAGAAGTTATTCACAAGCTGAATACATATCGCACTGGAATCGCCACGGAAAAATTCGCTTGCTCCGCGGACGCAGCGGCTTATTTCGGTTTTGATAGGCATGGCGGAGAATGGTGCTATGTGCCCAACGGTATCGATGTCGGTCGATTTTCTTTCGATATGGGGAAGCGAAAGGATGCTCGTGCTGAGCTCGGCTTGTTAGATTCGACCTTCCTCATCGGGAACATCGGGCGTTTTTCCCCCCAAAAAACCAAGCCTTTCTTTTACGCGCATTTGCTTCCGTCGCTAAGCGATGCCCGGATTCCAAGCTTCTGCTTGTTGGCGTCGGCCCGCTTGAAGGGGACATCCATGCCGAGGCCGAAAGGCTTGGCCTAACGGATCGCGTCATCTTCCTCAAGAACCGGTCCGATACCGAGCGACTCTACGCCGCAATGGATGTATTCGCGTTCCCCTCGCTATATGAGGGGCTCGGCATCGTGCTCGTGGAGGCTCAGACCAACGGGCTCCCGTGCGTCATTTCGGAGCGTATACCCAGGGAGGCCGTCTACGGTGAGAATGTGACAACTGTCGCGCTCGAGGGCGGGCCAGAGGCTTGGGCGGATGCAATGCTTAAGTGCAGGGCGGTTGCTAGGTCACAAAAAGGAGCCGAACTGACGAGATCTGCCGGCTTCGACATCTCGACCGTTGCCGCCTCCCTGCAGGATTTTTATCTAAAAGCGGCTGAGCGCGGCGCTCGAGCGAGAGGATAACGATGCAGATTAAAGCGCGCGGCAGGGACGTCCTCTGGAATTACGGCGGACTGTTCTTCCGCATGGCGGGGCAGTTCTTCGTCCTTCCCATCGTCCTTTCGCTCCTCGATTCCGAATACGTCGGCCTCTGGTATGTCTTTACCGCCGTCAGCGGTTTCATCGTGCTGTTCCAGGCAGGTTTTGACCCGACTTTCGCCCGTAACGTTGCCTACTGCTGGAGCGGTGCGAGGTCGTTCAGCAAGAACGGGCTCGCCGATGAATATGGTGAGGGTGTCGACTTCGGTGTGCTCGCTGCTCTGCTCGGCGCCTGCAGGGCGGTGTACTTCAGAATCTCGCTCCTTTGCTTTGCCGGTATTTCTACCTTGGGGACGCTTTATGTCGTTAGCGTCAGCAGCGCATTGGACCCAAGCACCTACATAGCTGCATGGGCGCTATTCTGCGTCAGCGTGTTCGTGAACGTGCACTTCTCATACTGGGAGTCGATGCTCAGGGGGGTCGGTGACTTCGTCGGTGTCAACAAGTCGACCATCTTGGCGAGCTTGGCGCAAATCATCTCCTCTGCGGCCATGCTCCTGGCCGGGTGCGGTATCCTCTCGTGCGCCGTCGGGTTCTTCCTGCAGGGGGTCGTGTTCAGGTCGTACTGCAAGCATTTCTTCTATCGAGTGGAAGGGGTCTCGGACGGGCTGGCAGGCGCCTCAAAGCCAGAGAAAACCGATATCGAGAAGATCAGGCTTGCCATCTCCTCGAACGCCTATCGCGACACGGCTGTGTCTATTGCGAACTACGTGGCCACCACCGCTAACACCCTGCTCTGTGCAGCGTTCGTCGGGCTCGCCGAATCCTCCGTCTTCTCTGTCACCCTGCAGCTTGTAAACGCCTGCGTCAACGTCAGCGCCGTGATGCTCACGACCTACCAGCCCTCGTTGCAGTCCGCCTATGCGAACCGCGATCTTGAACTCGAACGCGATCTTTCCGGCAAGTCCATGGCGAGTTTCGCCCTTTTCTATGGGGTGTGCCTTGTCCTTGTAGTTTTCATCGGTATGCCCATCCTCGGCATCTTCAAGCCCGGCATAGACTCAAGGCCCCTGCTGACTGTGCTGCTCGGCTTATACTTTTTCCTTTGGAAGCAGCAGTCGAACTGCGCCATGCTCATCGCTAACACGAACCGCATCCCCTATATGTGGCCCTTTGTCATATCCGCGGGCCTGGGCATCGTAGCATCTTATCTGCTTCTGAACCTCCTTGGGGGGAGTATCTATGCCTTGGTTCTCGGCCAGATGGTTGTGCAGCTTGCCTACAACAATTGGAAATGGCCCCACGAGGCGGCTAAGCGTCTCGGAACGACTTACCCGAAGCTCATGGCATCAGGGTTTAAGTCGCTAACATCCATAACGAATGACAGATTCTAGGATGCAACGGGGAGAATCTACGGATATGACTTCATGCCCATCTAGTGTCATCGAAAAGAAGAGGGTGACCTTTCCCGATCTTGACATCGTTAAGCTTCTAATGGCTTTTTTGGTTGTGGAGATTCACACGAGACCGTTTGGAGCAACTCCCCTTGTCCAAGGTGTTGATTGCGTTGCTGTCCCGTTTTTCTTTATATCGTCAGCATTTCTGTGCTTCAGAGGACTGAACATTGCGCAATTCTCCAATAGCAAGAGTTCTGCTTGCACAAGAGTGAGGAATACAACAAAGAGGCTGTTGCAGCTATATTTAATTTGGACGCTTATCTATATTCCTGTTAGTTTATTTGGCTATATTAACAGCGGTCTTAGCCCCTTGAAGACTCTTCTGTATTTTATCCGAGGAACACTTTTGATTGGAGAGAATATATATACATGGCCGCTTTGGTACCTGCTCGCCAGCGTCGTCGCCTTCCTCCTTGTATTTATTTTGCTTCGATGGCGATTGCATCCTTTCCACGTTCTTGGTGTTGCAGCGGCGTTTGCCCTCCTTGGATTCACGATCTCGTGCGTCCATGAATGGTCGGCTGCGCCAGCTTTCCTGTCGAGGGTCATCAATCTATATTTCATAGTATTTGCTACCGTTCGAAATGGCCTGTTCGAAGGATTTTTCTATGTAGCCCTCGGTATGTGCTTAGGCATAGAATGGGAGCGCGCTGCAACAGTTCCTCCCATGATCTCTATTTGTTTAATAGCTTTCGGCGCTGCTGGCTGTATATTCTTAAGCTCGGATGCTCATCTGCCGTTTTGCGCATCCTATGCCTTGGGCGTGTTCCTACTCTCTGTACATCGATATGGTGAGGGATCCGGCGGGCACGCCCTCCTTAGAAATGCGAGCACCGGTATCTATTTGACGCATATGTTCTTCGTTGTTTTGTTCATTTATGGGATTTGCGGCAGCACGGACCCGTCTTCAACGACCAATTCCCAAGTCCCGCATGCTATGACCTTTCTCTTCTCAATTGTTTGTTCATTAATAGTCTCAATCGGGGCATCGGTGTTGGCCCGCAAACACCAGATAGTCAAAAAACTATTTTGTTATTGATTCTTAGCTTCATTTGAAATAACGGAGGATGAGTTGAATGAATAGTAGGAAAGTGCTTGTCACTGGAGCCGCCGGCTTCATCGGCGCGTTCCTCGTCAAGAAGTTGCTCGAGGAGACCGAAGATGTCATCGTCGGCTTTGACAACCTCAACAGCTACTATGACCCCGGTATCAAGGACGCGCGTCTGCGCATGCTTGCCGAGGCCGATGCCGACGGCCGCTTCACCTTCGTACGCGGCGACCTGTGCGACGCCGCCCTCATCGAGCGGCTATTCGCGGAGAACGGCTTCGACATCGTTGTGAACCTCGCCGCGCAGGCAGGCGTGCGCTACTCCATCGAGAATCCGCGCGCCTACCTCGAGAGCAACCTCGTCGGCTTCTTCAACGTACTCGAGGCCTGCCGCCACCACCCGGTCAAGCACCTCGTCTACGCGAGTTCCAGCTCGGTCTACGGCGGCAACAAGAAGGTGCCATTCTCGGAGAAGGACCGAGTCGACTCGCCGGTGTCGCTCTACGCAGCCACCAAGAAGTCTAATGAGCTCATGGCCGCTGCCTACTCCAAGCTCTACTCCATCCCCGCGACCGGTCTGCGCTTCTTCACCGTGTACGGCCCCATGGGCAGGCCCGACATGGCCTACTTCGGCTTCACTGAGAAGCTGCGCCGCGGGGATACCATCAAGATCTTCAACATGGGCGACTGTCGCCGCGACTTTACCTACGTCGACGACATCGTCGAGGGCGTGAGGCGCGTTATGGAATCCGCGCCTGAGGTGAAGATGGGCGAGGACGGTCTGCCGCTCGCCGCGCATCGCGTCTACAACATTGGCAACTCGCACCCCGAGAACCTGCTCGACTTCGTTGATACGCTGCAGCGCGTGCTGGTGGAGGAGGGCGTGCTGCCTGCGGACTACGACTTCGAGGCCCACAAGCGGCTCGTGCCCATGCAGCCGGGCGACGTGCCCGTCACCTACGCCGATACCACGGCGCTCCAGCGCGACCTGGGCTACAAGCCCGCGACGCCGCTCGAGGACGGCCTGAGGGCCTTTGCCAAGTGGTATAAGCGCTACTACAACATTTAGGAAATCATGGCCCTGTAACAGGGGCCATTTTTCATGCGAATTATTGTTCTTTGACAATTGGAGAATAACATGAAGATCGCTGTCGCCGGTACCGGCTACGTCGGCCTGTCCCTCGCCGTCCTGCTCTCTCAGCACAACGAGGTCCACGCGCTGGACATCGTGCCCGAGAAGGTCGAGAAGATCAACAGCTACGTGTCGCCCATCCAGGACGACGAGATCGAGCGCTTCCTGGCGGAGGCTAAGGCGGGGGAGCGCGAGCTCGACCTGCACGCCACCGTCGACGTGGAAGAGGCCTATTCGGGCGCCGACTACGCCGTCATCGCCACGCCCACCAACTACGATTCGGACAGGAACTTCTTCGACACGAGCTCCGTCGAGGCCGCCATCGCCGCCGTGCGGTCGGTGAACCCGGACGCCTGGATCGTCATCAAGTCCACGATCCCCGTCGGCTACACCGCGGGCCTGCGCGAGAGGCTGGGCGACAGCAAGATCTTCTTCAGCCCGGAGTTCCTGCGCGAGAGCAAGGCACTCTTCGACAACCTGCACCCCAGCCGCATCGTGGTTGGCGCGCCTAAAGACGACGCTAACGCCGTCGCAGCTGCCGAGCGCTTCGCACGCCTGCTCGCCCAAGGGGCGGACCCCGCGGAGCTCGAGCGCGTGAACGCCGACGGTACCGTGGGTATCCCCGAGCTCGTGCTGGGCACCACCGAGGCCGAGGCCGTGAAGCTGTTCGCCAACACCTACCTGGCGCTGCGCGTGGCCTACTTCAACGAGCTCGACACCTACTGCGAGGTACGAGGGCTCAACACCCGCGACGTCATCGACGGCGTCTGCCTGGAGCCGCGCATCGGCAGCCACTACAACAACCCCAGCTTCGGCTACGGCGGCTACTGCCTGCCCAAGGACACCAAGCAGCTGCTGGCCAACTACAGGGACGTGCCGCAGAACCTGATCGAGGCCATCGTGGAGGCCAACCGCACCCGCAAGGACTTCGTGGCCGACGAGGTGCTGCAGATGGTGTGGGACCGCGTGTACGCCGGCAAGGAGAAGCCGGTCGTGGGCGTGTACCGCCTGACGATGAAGTCGAACTCCGACAACTTCCGCGCGAGCTCCATCCAGGGCGTCATGAAGCGCGTGAAGGCCAAGGGCGTACCCGTGGTGGTCTACGAGCCCACGCTGGACGCGCCGGAGTTCTTCGGCTCCGAGGTCACCCACGACCTGGAGGCCTTCAAGGCCGGCTGCGACGTGATCGTGGCCAACCGCTGGAGCGACGAGCTCGCGGACGTGTCAGACAAGGTGTACACGATGGATTTGTTTAAGCGGGGCTAGGGGAGAGTATTCCCAACCGCATTTTTTAGCCTTGCGTAATTATCGTAATATCAATAATGATGCCGTATCGGTTAGCGCCGATACGGCATCATTTGGAATAAGCATGACTCCTTGATGGCCACGTTCGGATGAAGTTGATAAGCAAGACATGGTACCGTCAAGATTCTTTCGCAAATTGATCGAGGCGGCCTCGGCCCCGCCTTGCTCTAGCCCTCCGCCTTCTTGCTCAGCTCGTCCATCTCCTCCAGCTTCGACATGTCCAGGTACCTCCTCTTGCCCCATTCGTGCTCCACGATGTACTTCAGCCTCGCCGTCACCAGCATCAGGGCCGAGTTGCCGTCCGGGAAGGTCCCTACGACTCTCGTCCTCCGCCTGATCTCGCGGTTGATGCGCTCGATACCGTTATTGGTCCGGATTCTGCGCCAGTGCTCCGGCGGGAAGTCCGTGTAGGCGAGAGTCTCGGAGAAGCCGTCGCGCACCGTCCTCGCGGCCGCGCCGAGCCTCATCCCGTCCAGCTCGTCCGCCACCTCCGCCGCCTTCCTCGAGCACGCCTCGCGCGATTCCTGCGCGTGAATCGCCTTCAGCATGCGCGCCACGGCCTTCCTCCTGGTCACGGGCACCCTTCCCAACACGTTTCGGTAGAAGTGGACCGTGCAGCGCTGGTAGCGTGCCCCGGGGAACACCTCCTCGAGCGCACCGAGCATCCCCGCGCACTTGTCGCCGGTGACGAGCCGCACGCCGGAGAGCCCGCGCCCCCTGAGCCACGAGAAGAACTCGCGCCACGAGTCCGCCGACTCGGTGTAGCCCTCCGCGCAGCCGATGACCTCCCGGTCGCCGGTGGAGTTGACGCCGATGGCCACCAGAACGGCCACGTTCTCGTAGGACCCTCCCCAGCTGCGCTTGAGGTAGATGCCGTCGACGAAAACGTAAGGGTAATCGCCCTCGAGCGGCCTCTGGCGCCAGGCCTCGATGGACGCGAACGCCTTCTCGTTGAGGTTGGAGACGGTGCCGGAGGACACGGGCGCTCCCCAGAGGAGTTCGGAGACGTCCTCGATTCTCCTGGTCGAGACGCCCGCGAGGTACATCTCGAAGATGGCCTCCTCGACCGAAGTCTCGCGCCTGCGGTAGCGCTCGATAACGGCCGTCTGGAAGGTCGCGCCGCGCAGCTTCGGCACGTTGAGCTCGACCTCTCCTGCCCCGGTGACGAGCTTTCTCGCGTAGTGGCCGCTGCGGTATGCCTCCCGGCCTGCCGTCCTCTCGTAGCGCCCGGCCCCTACGAGCTCGGACGCCTCCTCGTCGAGCAGCGCGTTGAGCGTCTCCTCGACGGTCTTCCTCACCAGATTCTTTATGTCCTTGCGCAGCGACTCCTCGTCGACTGTTACGATGTTCGCAGACACGGCCCGTGCCCCTTTCGTCGTTGATTTGTTGTTTAGCCGCTAGAAATCATATGACGGGGCGCGGGCCGTGTTCCGCTATGCGGTTGTCAATTTGCGAAAGAAATTATGCGTCACCTAATAATTCGCCCGTAAACGGCAAAAAAACGCCCCTTTGTCGGGGCGTTTTCAATCTCTTGTTATTCGGTTAAGAAAGATCCGGGGTTTGGCTTTCGCTAGAGATAAAACTTTAAGCGCTCAGTGCAGTACCCCTGCCGCGAAATAAACAATGGCACTCCCTGCGCGCTGCAACGCTTATCTACAAATAATAAAAGGGCAGATCCCGGCTTTACATTCAAATGTTCTGCCTCGTAAGCACTTGCAAAGCACACCTGCAACGTTCGCTCGTTATTGCCAAGTTCGATATGGCGTCTTCCCAGCACCTCAAGTAGAGAACCCGATAAATCTTCATGTTCCAAAAAGGCAAGAGAAGGAGTGTAGCTATTGGTTTCCAACATCGTTGGCACGCCATCGACTAAGCGCAAACGTCTAGTCTGAAGAATATTCTCGTCCTCCTGGACCTGAAGAAAACGCACGTCGCGCAGCGTAGGATAAATCCAAGCTACTTCGAGCACTACGGTAGAAGGCTTTTTATTTTCTTGAATGCAGGAATGGGTGAAGCTTTCCTGGTCATCGGCTGCATAGGCATTGCGTGTCGTGGTAACAAAAGTCCCTTTCCCTCGCGTGCGCTCAACGATATCGGCATCCTCTAGTTCCTTGATTGCCGATCGAACAGTAATACGACTAACGCCATATTCCTCCATAAGCTCCGTCTCAGTAGGAAGCTTATCCCCTTCGCTATATACGCCACTTTCTATTCGACTCACAAGATCGTGAACGATCTGCTTATACAATGGAACAGCGCTCTCCACTTTAACCATTATTCAACCTATTGCTTTCTACACTCAACGGCTTCAAGTCCCCGCCAATTGATGCCGAGTTGATTAGCCTTAATCGAAAAGAAGTATTTGAAATAATCACCCAACATCACCTGCTTAGTAAAGTGCACTGGCTTACCAGTGCTCATATAAACGGTCTCACTCAATATAAACATCGCAGCTTCTCCTGCGATATTAAGGATGCGCTTCTCCTCATCCGTAGCAAGCCCTGCTTCAAGCACAATAGACGGGAAACAATTATCCTCTAGTCGCAGCCCCGTCTCTCTCTCAATCGTTTCATAAAGTGATGCGTTCTCCATATCGACACCCAGTAAAAACCCGAAGTTCTTTACTGGAAGATAAATATGTTCAATCATTGCATTTATGTGGTTAATTGACCTCACGCGTTTGAGGTAAACCGCAGATTCATTCTCTTCCATTCGCAAATGACGACGGACGGCAACGGGCGGCTCGACCTCCTGAAGAGCGAGAACACGAGACGAGGTTTCGATATTATTTTCATGGCAAAAATAAGTGAAACCCTTAAACGTGCTCAAGCTCGAGACGATTTTAGGCTGCCGGATAAATGTGCCCTTGCCATGACGCGTATCAAGCACGTCGTCATCCACAAGAGTTTGAATTGCCTTCCGTATCGTCGCACGGCTAACCTCGTATTCTTCGCAAAAACCATTTTCGCTAGGCAACACGCCACTTTCGGAAAACTCGCCCATCTCAATACGACGGCGCAAATCATCAGCTACTTGTACATATAGCGGCACAGCACTAGTCGGGTTAATCATAACGTTCTCCGTATAACATTCTATGAAACTTCTATACGTTATAAGATAACCTATTACGTATTATTTTGAAAGAAATAGACGGTTCAATCTTATTTTTGAACCGTCTACAATATCAAACACTCCATATGAAGGTGTCGAATGCCACTTGTGGCGCAAACAAGAGGGGCATTTGGCAAAAATGCCCCATTTCGCCTTGAAGTCGCTA
>ERZ840517.1105-NODE-1105-length-31151-cov-3.771643_pt1 | contig 31151 bp, 24 predicted proteins | sample MGYA00519876_ERZ840517 | MGnify/ENA primary metagenome ERZ840517 (study PRJEB31850, sample SAMEA3708882) | human gut metagenome | biome: human gut; feature: human-associated habitat; material: faeces | place: China | collected 2014 ... | reverse complement strand
ACAAAAGCGTCCATCACAGTAATGACTTTCTTTTTGTAAGCCCCGCCATCGGTAGAACCGGAAAAACATTCGAACTGAGCCCGGAAATCAAACGTATTGGAGATCTTTTTGTCAAGAAGTACCCGCATACGCTTCAACTGGAAAGAAGATCTGTTATCCCCGTTCTTATCTCCATAATTATAACCGGTCTGAATATAACCGGATACTTTCGGTAACTTAGAAAGAATTTTGTTCAATAATTCTTCTTCATTGGCTGACACCGGTTCGCTTTTAGCAGCAGCTTCCCCGTCTTCAGTTTTTGCCCATGCTGATGTACCTACAAATAAAGCACAGCACAACATTACCACGTTTAATAGAAAATTTTTTTTCATAGTAACATCAAATAAATTATACGTAAAATCAATTATATAATTCTATTCCTGAATTATTCTTTCGGATTAGATACATTTTCGCGGATTCCCCATTCTTCTGTATGGAAACGCAGACCGGGTTCCCTGACATCATGACATTTCACGATCAAAGCCCCTTCTTTTTCCCAATAGCCTTTTACCGTATAACCGTTCATCGGCCCGTCTTCTTTCCCACGCACTGTTTTATCGTCCGGATTCACCACAATCTTCAATCCACAAGACTGATTGAGCATATCCATATCTCCCCGGCTATTCCCTCCGACAACCAAAGGACGGGTTTTAATAAAGGTCGGGATCACATTTGCTTTACCGTCATCCTGCGGAATCGGTAAGATGATATCATCTGTCAATTTACCGCCGACAACCACCGATTTTACCCCCAGGATATTTACCTCCGGGATACCGAGTTCTTCGGCCAGAAATTTCTGATATAAAAATTCCGGAGAAGCGGTCAAAATCCAAACCTCGAATCCATATTCCTTGAGATTGGCAATCAGTTGTTTCATTTCCGGATAGAACTTGTTCCGGTAAGAAGTCTGGTAACATGCATATCCCATTTCGAGAATTTCTTCGGGCGTCAGTCCTGCCAAAAAATGCACCCGATCCTCGACATAAGGTTTCCCCACATTATTTCCATCTTTTACCATCCGGTTCAGGATCGCCATTTTCTCTTTCGAAAACTTATCCGTTTTTCCTTTAAAATGTTCGTCGGCATATTGATATAAAGCTTCATCCGCCAAATAATGAGGTACCTGTCCCATAACCGTACCGTCACCATCGAAAACCGCCACTTTCCGAATCTTCATCGTAATGGTCGAATTCAGGAAATCTTCCAGCCGATCATTGACTTCTTTTGACCATCCTTTGATCTGCCGATAGGTTTGTGCAGAGACACAGGGGGTGATCAGTAGCATCATCACCAGGATGATACTACTCGTTAAATTCTTCTTAATCATGGATTTAATTAGTTTTTGTTTTTAACCAGATATTGTTCTTCTTTATAAGTAAATGCAATAAACAGGAAGGCTAAAGCACAAGCACCCAACAAAACGATAAAGTTCCAATTCCATCCCAAATGCTGCACGATATAGCCTAAACCGATATTAGCGAACAGGGCCGTTCCAAAGAAATAGCCGAAGAACCCGGTAAATCCGGCAGCCGTACCGGCAGCCTTTTTAGGAGCCAGATCCAAAGCGTGTACCCCGATCAACATCACCGGTCCGTAAATCAAGAAACCGATAGCAATCAGACAAATACTATCCATCAGCGGAGTAGCACTGAACTGCCAGTAAACAAAGATCGAAACAGCGATCAAAACCATATAGATCATGGTCGTTAAAGCACGGCGTCCCTTGAACAATTTGTCACTCAACCATCCACATACGATCGTACCGGGAATAGCAGCAAATTCATAAACAAAATAAGCCCAACCGATTTCTGTAATATCATATCCCTTCACCTCTTTCAGATAGGTGGGGGCCCAATCCAATACACCGTAACGGATCAGATAAATAAAAGCATTGGCCAGCGCGATAAACCACAAAGTCTTATTATTCAAAACATATTTGAAAAAGATCTCTTTAGCCGTCAGTTCAACCTCCGATTTAGCACTGTAATTTTTAGGGTAATCATTCCGATACTCTTCGATAGGAGGTAAACCACAAGATTGCGGAGTATCCCGGATCAACGAATAAGCGATAACCACAATAATCAAAGCCACCACCGCCGGGAACCAGAATGTACCGGCTTGCCAGGAACCGAACCATACCAAACCACCGGCAGCCATCGGACCGATCAAAGCACCACCTACATTGTGAGCACAATTCCAGATAGACATTTTCGTTCCTCTTTCGTTTTGTGAAAACCAATGCGTCATAACACGGCCACACGGAGGCCATCCCATCCCCTGGAACCAACCGATCAGAAATTGCAAAATAAACATAGAGACGATAGAAGAAACTCCCACTTTCGTACCTAATAAAAGAGTAGCTAAAGCCGACAATGTCAACCCCAAGGGCAAGAATTTACGGGCACTACTACGGTCTGAAACCCCACCCATAATAAACTTAGACAATCCATAGGCAATAGCATTAGCTGAAATAGCAACCCCGAGAAGCCCTTTATCGAATCCCATATCCACCAGATAAGGCATAGCAAGAGAAAAATTCTTCCGAACTAAATAGTAGCCTGCATATCCAATAAAGATACCGATGAATACTTGCCAACGCAGACGCTTATACGTCGGATCAATCTTTTCTTTTGACAACAAGGGCCGATGAGGCTCTGGTTTTAAAAAACTCCACATAGCTATTAGTTTAAGATTCAAATTGTTTCTAAGAAAAACCTATCACTTTCGTTATTACAACGTTTTCGGCGCACATTATTTTGAAATGAAATAAAACATCTTCATTTCGAAACAAAAGTAGATAAAAACTCCATATATCCAAAAAAAAATTATGAAAATTTTTGGTAAATTTATTTAAAAATATCCGGTGCGAATATTTCGCTTCGAAAAACACCCTTTCGAACTCAAAGTTCATCACGCACAAGATGTTTTATAACAAACAAATCCCCGATTTTTGAACACACTCCATGGTTTTCAAACCTAACCGACCGGGAAACAAGCCTCCGGCCGGTCAACTCCCAGAAAACTATTTCTTTCAATCCTGTAACATTTCCGCCAAGACCGAGATTGGATGTTTACAACATTTAGAAGTAGACATTTCGATCTGCCATTTACAAGTTTCACAATCAGTTACGACATAATCCACACCGGATTCCTCGATCTGTTTAAACAAGGAATTACCGATATCCTGCGAAGTCTTGTAATTTTCCTTTTTGAAACCGTAAGTCCCGGCAATTCCGCAACATTGCGAATCGAGCAATACCAGTTCCACATTCGGAATCGACTTCAATAATTCGATCGAATAATAAGCCCACCCCAGCTTTTCCATATGACAAGGAGTATGATAAGCCACCCGTAGTTTCTTATCTTTTCTGAACTCCAATTGTCCGGTTTCCTGACTCAGCAAGCGGTAAATATAGCGGGTAGCCAGCTCTACCTGCTCTCTCACATCTTCATTCTTCACGCCCAACAAATGCGGATATTCATCCCGAATCGTAAAAGTACAGGTAGAAGAGGTGGCAATAACAGGAATATTTTTATCCACGACCGATTTCCGAATCGAACCGATATTGATATCAGCCTGTTTCCGAGCTTGTTTGATAAAACCATTCGAAATCAGCGCCACCCCGCAACATTTTTCTTTTTCCAACAACCTCACCCCGATCCCGAGGGCATTCATAACCTTAACGAGATCTTTCCCCAACTGCGGGTAATTGTAATTCACATAACATCCATGGAAATAACTCACCTGTTTCGGAAAAGCAAGTTGTTCTTTCACTTGTTTCTTATACCAGCTTTCGAAAGTTCCGAAAGCATATTTCGGGAAAGTACGGCGATGATCGATTTTCAACACTCCATCCAAAATCGCTTTTACCGGTTTCAATCCCAGCGTTGCATTCACAACCGGCGCCACAGGAGTGGAGAGAGTCCCGACCAAATCGGTATTCGCCAGAATAAAATCCCGTACTCCCGGTTTCTTTTTACTGAATTTAATCCTTGCCGCCTGGATGATATCTCCGATCTTCACATTAGAAGGACAGGCCACTTCACACCGCTTGCAATTGATACAATATTTCAAGGTCTCGTCATAAAAACCGAACTTCTTCAGACGCAGGCGTTCTCCGTCAGGACCTGCCTGTTTAGGACCGGGATAATCCGGATTGACAGCCGCTACCGGACAATAAACCGTACAAACCGTACATTTGATGCACTGTTCGAAATTATTGTCACTAATATTATGTTGTTGAAGATTCATAACCTCTTTTATTTACTTAAAATTTGTTCAGCTACATACAAAGCACTCAAAACAGAAACCCCACCACCACATCCTTCTTTAATCGGATTAAATCCCTCCAGAACAGCTCCCGCCACATACAAATTTTCCAATACCTGCCCGTGCACCATCCCCCGGAAATCGGTTCCCGTCTTCACACCGAAACCTTCATACGGTTGCCGGTCGAATGCATTCCGGCCATACCACTGATTCCGATCTTCCGGATAAGTGACATCCAAATCAAAAACAGGTTCATACACCCGTTCGGAAGTAGCGATCAATCCCTGACTGAAATAACTGCCACTAGCCAGGATGATATGCTTTCCGACAAAAGGAATCTCTCCGTGATTATAAGAAAAGAGCCGGCTAATCCGATTCCCTTCCTGTTCTGCCCGCAAAACGGTATCCCCTAGCATATATACACCTCCGGCTTGCTGGAAACATTTGCGTAATTGCTGCTGTGTACGGATCCCCGGGACAGAAGGAGGCAGAGTAGGCAAGAGACAAATTTCTTTTCCAACCCTCTTTTGTAAATAATCCAAGGTCGTATCCTGATTCAAACCGAATACCGCCGGCAACACGATCGCCTCGACCTCACCGGCTTCCCTTTTCAACAAAGTGGCCAGTTCGTCCAGATTTTCCTGTTTCTCAAACATCCGGGCAATATTGACAGACCTCATCTCAGTAGGATTTTTACGCAAATATTCCAAAGCAGGGAAATTAAACGAATGAATCCTACTTTCAGTACCCATTTTCCGGAACTCATCCGCGATAAACTGAGTATAGAAATCCAAAAATCCCAGGACATTGAATATTGCTATTTTCTTCCAGGGTAAACGATCGGCAGCATCACAATCCGGATGATCTTTCAAGGTAAGCCAGGCAGGCTTCAGCGTCCCCATCGGAGTCACCCGATAATGATTCTTCAAGGCGCTTCCACTCATATGGATTCCGACTTCCTCAAAAAATCGCTCAGCCTCACCGGTCAGTCTTGAAAATACCTCCATCCCCATTTTTACATAGGGATGGGCAGGCGCCTGTTCCTGCAACTGTCCGATAGCTTTCAAAGGATGAGCCACCTCTGTCCCGTCGGGCAACACATTCAGCAAATCCAAAGAACCGGAAGAAAAATGCAGGGCACTTTGTCCTGAAGATATAATGACACAACGTTGTCCGTGTTTCGACAAACAAATACCGGCAACCAATCCTGCCAGTCCACCCCCGATTATAATCGTATCGAATTTCATATTACTCTTCTTGTTTTTGAGACATTTTCAAACCGCACACACTTTCATAAATCCAGGCTGTATACTCACTTTCCCGCAAAGTATCCCCCCAGGCGATAGGCGCCATCCCCTTCCATCTCTCATTCAAGAAAGAAGCCAGATCTTCTTTCGCCCGTTTAGTACAATATTTATGCATACTGCTCATCAATCCGGCAGCCCGGCATGCACAAAGTTCTCCCTGACAGGTACCCATTCCGACACGCGTCCTTCTTCTCAAATCCACCAGATTGTGCACTTCTAATTCATTCAAAGCATACTTTACCTCTCCGACAGAAACTTCCTCACACTCACATACTAAACTATTTTCCAGCACATCATTCCCGGAAAATCTTTCCGCCAGATCTCCATGCCGGTAAATAGAAGAATTTCGCTGAGCCAAGGGTACCGAGATAATCTTTTTCTCCACTTCTTCACGATCCTCCCTCGAACCGGGCAATTTTTCACTGGCGGTCGTACACGGGACGTTCACATTCAACTTTTTACAAATTAAATCGGTAGCCCACTCAGCCATCAGCCGGTAGGTCATCAGCTTCCCGCCGGTAATCGTAATAAATCCCTCAAGTCCATCCCGGACAGCATGATCCAGCAGCACAATTCCCCGACTCACATTCCGGCCACTCGGATCGTCGTCTGCCGCAACCAAAGGCCGTACACCCGCATAAGCCCGCAAAATACGGGTTTGTGCCAGGACCGGAGCCAATTTTTCCCCTTCGCGTAACAATAAATCCACCTCACCGGGAGTCACATACATCCGGTCGACTTCATCAAACGACACCTTGCTCGAAGTGGTTCCGATCAATGAAATCGTGTCACCCGGAACCAGAATATCGGCATCCGCAGGCTTGCGGCACCGGTTCAAAACAATATTATTCACCCGATGCCCGAAAATCAGCAGGGCACCTTTAGCAGGCAGCATATTCACCGTTATTCCCGCCATCTTAGCGATGTTGTGTCCCCAGATTCCTCCGGCATTTACGACAACGTTAGCATAATAATTTTTAGTCTCTTTCGTCCTATGATCCAGGGCTTTCACTCCGACGATACGATCCTGTTCACGGATTAATTCCGTCGCCTCGTGGTAAGTGAGAATTTCAGCCCCATGATTACGGGCATCGATGATATTCGAAGTAGTCAAACGGAAAGGATCGACAGCCCCATCGGGAACCCTTACCGCCCCGATAATAGCCGGATTGGCAGATGGCTCCAGCAACAGCGCTTCTTTCGGATCGATAATATCGGCCCGGATTCCGGCACGTCGACAAGCATCGACAAATTTTGCCTGATATTGAATGTCATCCTCCGGCAAACTCAGGAACAGACCGTCGGTCTCTTCCACACAATGACTGGCAATCCGCCGAAGAATCCTGTTTTCTTTAATACATTCCTCTGCCGATTCCTGATCAGTCACTGCATAGCGGGCACCACTATGCAACAAACCGTGATTTCGTCCCGTCGCTCCCGTCGATATATCGAATCGCTCGATCAAAAGCACACGAATCCCTCTACGGGCACAGTCTCTGGCAATTCCAGCACCGGTTGCGCCACCGCCGATTACAATCACATCAAATGGCTTGGTCATATCATTTTGTTTCATTTGTGCAGAAAATTATATTTTCACCCACAAAGAAACAAACAATTCAAAACATTTCAAAAGAAAAACGAAAGTATTTTCAATCAAAACGAAAACAAATGAAACACCATATCCCAATTACTCCCCGAAACGAAAAGCCATCTACCGAATGGCCTCACGTTGAAATACCCGGAAAAACAGCCTATTGTTTCCTGATTATTTTATTACTTTTGTATAAGTTCTAAAAACAAGACCATGCAGATACTACTCGCTTGTGCCAAAAACATGACGACAAGGCCCGGGCTTTCACCGTCAATCCTGACAAAGCCGAAGTTTCTGGAAGAAGCCGAACGCCATGCACTCCAATTAGCGGCCTTCACGGAAGCGGAATTGGGGAAAGCCCTGAAATGTAATCCACGCCTGGCTATCCTGAACAAACTACGTTATCTGTCTTTTTTCGATTCCGACGACAGCGGGCCTGCCGTGTTGTCATACAACGGCATAGTCTATCGCCACCTCCGCGCCTGGGAATTTACAGAAGCCGATTATGCCTACGCCAACAACCATCTGTGGATTTGCTCCTTTTTATATGGCCTGCTCCGGCCTATGGACCGGATCAAAAACTACCGTTTAGAGGGTAACGTAAAGTTACCGAACAACGACAACCGGAACATGTTCGATTTTTGGAAACCACGTTTGACCGATGTGCTGATCGATTCAGTAAAGCAGGACGATGGCTGCCTGGTGCATCTTGCCACAGAGGAAATGACCCGTCTGTTCGACTGGAAACGGGTCAGACGGGAAGTGAAAGTCCTGGAACCTCAATTTTTCATTCGTGAAGAAGACAAATTGAAAACCATTGTCGTATATGCCAAAATGTGTCGTGGTGCCATGACCCGCTATATCCTTCAAAATCGCCTGACGACTAAAGAAGAACTAACTGCTTTTTCCTACGAAGAATTCAATTACCGGCCCGAAATCGTCCACGCGAAAGCAGAGGCATTGCCGTTTGTATTGGAATAAATCACTTGTATCTTCGACATAAAAAATAAAGCTCCTTAGACGATCGACACCTTAATCCCCAACTCCTCTAATTCCCGGACCACTTTGGGAGATACGCCGGAATCGGTGATAATCTGGTCGACAGCATCCAGTTCGCAGATCTTTCCAAACCCCCGCCGGCCGAATTTAGAAGAGTCGGTCAGGACAATAATCTTTTGCGCCGCATCGATCATCGCACGATTTACACTGGCTTCCATAAAATTCGTGGTAGTCAGTCCATATTTTAAATCGATACCATCTACCCCCAGAAAAAGCTTCGTCCCGGAAAAATTCTCCAACATCCGCAAAGCATATTCTCCGGTAACCGACGAAGAGGTATGCCGGACAATACCGCCCAACTGAATCACTTCCACCTGCTGACAATTCAGGAGAGCCATGGCAACGTTCATCGCAGAAGTCAGTACGGTCAGCTGAGCCTCCGGAGGTATACAGCGGGCAAAAGCCAATACCGTAGTACCGGAAGCAATAATGATAGCGTCATTGGGAGTCAGCATTTCGGCAGCCTTCATACCAATCCTTTTCTTTTCTTCCGGAAACTGTTTTTCTTTTTCCTGCACATGCCGGTTGGCTATATAGGGATCGATCTGAATAGCTCCTCCGTGTGAACGATATAGTAATTTCTTTTCTTCCAGTAATCCCAAGTCTTTCCGGATCGTCACCGAAGAAACATTCAATTGCCGGCTAAGACTATTTACTGAAACGATTCCGTTTACTTTTAATAATTCTAAAATCTTTTGATGTCTTTCAGACAATGACATGATCTTTTCCATTCCAGTTTTTAAATTCGTATAAAAGGGCTGAACATTCAGACACTTCACCTTATATTACACCAAATGAGCTAACAAAGGTAAAAATAATTACTCAGAATAGGATTTGGAAGTCAAGGAAAAATTATTTTATAACACCCGGCAGCCAGACAGGCCCCCAGGATAGGACCCAAAACCGGGACCCAGCTATATCCCCATCCACTACTCCCTTTACCCCGGATCGGTAAAACAAAATGAGCGAAACGGGGAGGCAAATCCCGGGCCGGATTGATAGCATAACCGGTAGCTCCTCCTAAAGACATACCGATAGCGACAATCAGGAAAGTCACCGGAAACAATCCCACAGATCCCAATCCGACCTCAGGCGTATTCCCATCGATAGCCAGACACAAAATGACAAAAACCAACACAAAAGTACCGATGACCTCACAGATCAGATTACGGGGGATATTCCTGATTGCAGGCATCGTACAGAAAGTACCTAATTTCACATCGGGATCTTCTGTTGCATCGTAATGATCTTTATAGAAAACATAGACCAGAACAGCTCCCAAAAATCCACCGGCCAATTGCGCTATAATATAGGCAGGTACATAAGCCCAGGGAAAAGTATGAGCCAACGCCAAACCGATAGACAAAGCCGGATTCAGGTGAGCTCCCGAGTAGGGAGCGGCCACAAATACCCCACACATGACGGCAAATCCCCAGGCAAAAGTAATCACCACCCAGCCTCCGCCGAAACCTTTGGAATGCTTCAGTAATGAACTGGCCACCACTCCGTCTCCCAGCAGGATCAGCAAAGCAGTACCGATAAATTCGAACAGACATTTTGTGAATAAAGAAATCGTCATAGCAAGCCAATATACAATTATCGTTCAAGCACCCGATCGACAGCATCTCTCCATCCCTCTTTCAGTTCTTCCATTTTCTGTTGTTCTCCGGAAGGAATAAATTCCTTTTCTTTATGCCAATGTTGACGGATTTCATGAATATCGCTCCAATAACCTACCGCCAAACCGGCCAGATAAGCAGCCCCCAGGGCTGTAGTCTCGATGATCTTGGGTCGTATGACCGTGGTATTCAAAATATCGGCCTGAAACTGCATCAACACATTATTCGCAGCAGCTCCTCCATCCACCCGCAATTCTTTCAATTCGATACCGGCATCCCGGATCATGGCATTGACCACATCCATGGTTTGAAAAGCGATTCCCTCCAAGGCAGCCCTGGCAATATGGGCGGCTGTCGTTCCACGGCTAATACCCGAATCCAATAGGGAGCGGCCAAGCCTGTCAATGCCGGTACAAAATAAACCCCACCGGCATCCGGTACACTATGTGCCAAAGTCTCCACCTCGCCCGAAGAGCGGATAATCCCTAAACCATCCCTCAACCACTGAACGATCGCCCCGCCGACAAAAATGCTTCCTTCGAGGGCATAAGTCACTTCTTCTCCGATTTTCCAGGCAATGGTCGCCAGCAGATTATTCTTCGAGACAACCGGTTTATCACCACTATTCATCAAGAGGAAACACCCCGTTCCATAAGTATTCTTTACCATTCCGGGTTCGGTACACATCTGACCGAACAAGGCAGCCTGCTGATCCCCGGCAATGCCTGCAATCGGTATTTTATGGGCAAAGAGGGTCGTTTTCGTGTGTCCATATATTTCGCTGGAAGTCTTGACTTCAGGTAACATCGCGGCAGGAATACCGAACAGTTCCAATAATTCCGGATCCCAGGCCAGCCGATGGATATTATAAAGCATCGTACGGGAAGCATTGGTGACGTCCGTAACATGTACTTCCCCACGGGTCAATTTCCAGACCAGCCAGGAATCCACCGTTCCAAAATAAGCTTTCCGGCTTCGGCTTTTTCCCTTGCCCCCTCGACATGATCCAGAATCCATTTGACTTTAGTGGCACTGAAATAAGCGTCTATGATCAATCCGGTCTTCTCCCGGATAAATTCGGTTTTCCCCTCAGCCTTCAAAGCATCACAGTATGAAGCCGTACGGCGGTCTTGCCAGACGATAGCATTATAAACCGGTTGTCCGGTCTCCCGATCCCATACAATCGTCGTCTCCCGCTGATTTGTAATCCCGATGGCAGCGATGTCCAATCCGTTAATACCGGCCGAAGCAATAGCCCCGGCAATCACAGAAGCCTGGGAGGTCCAGATTTCCTGCGGATGATGTTCCACCCATCCCGGCTGAGGAAATATCTGCCGGAATTCTTGCTGAGCCACAGCTTTGATTTCACCATCGTGGTCGAAAACAATTGCCCGGGAACTACTGGTTCCCTGATCGAGCGATAAAATATACTGTTCTGACCTTCCTGAATAATTATAATATACTTTTTCAGTTACAAGGGTTACAGCGGTTAACTTAACTCCTGAACCCCTTGCCGCCTTTAAAACCGCTGTAACTTTTAAATATACGTTTTACTCTAAAATATAGTGTCCGGCCAAATCGGTAAACTCTTTTACCTGCCCATCGATCCAGGCCTGATCGTATCCCAATTCTTTGGCAACGATCCGGGCCACTTTAGGGGCAACTTCGGCAGCCACCCGGGCATCCAGGAACAATAACCTGACACGCCTGGCCAGTATATCCTCAACATTCAATGCCATCTCTTCCCGAACCGCCCATACCACCTCGGCCACAGTGTAATCATATTTGGGATGCAGTTTTTCGGCCATAGCCGGATCGGACTGCATCAAGGTTTTGATCGCCTGAATATCCGAGCCATAAATATACAAATGATTATTGAGATCCGGATTTAATTGATAACCATGAATCCTGAATTTTTTTGTCACACATGCTTTCTTTTCCAGCAGATTCAATTCGATCGCCTTATCCACCGTATCTTCTGCCATTCTCCGATAGGTGGTCCATTTCCCTCCGGTGATGGTAATCAGCTTATTTTCAGAAACAAAAATCTTATGACTCCGGGAAATTTCTTTCGTACTTTTACCTTCCTTTTTGGGAGCCGCTAATGGACGTAATCCGGCAAATACCGAAAGGACATCGCTCCGTTGAGGTTTACGAGTCAGGTAACGTCCGGCCGTATTCAGGATAAATTCGATTTCCGACTCCAGAGCTTGTGGCTCCAATTCCGGATGTTCCCGTAAAGTATCGGTCGTTCCGACAACCACTTTGTCATGCCAGGGCACGGCAAACAATACCCGGCCATCGTCGGTCTTGGGGATCATGATAGCGTAATCACTTTGCAGAAACGACTTATCCAGGACCAAATGTACCCCTTGGCTCGGTTTCACCATATGCTCGTGAGTCGGCACATCCATTTCCATAATGCTATCCACAAAGATGCCGGTCGCATTAATCACCGCTTTGGCTTTCACTTCATATTCCTGCCCGTTCATCAAATCCTGAACCTTCACCCCTCTTGCCCGGCCATCGGATCCGTGCAACATCGCCGTTACTTTCATACGGTTGATCGGACATCCGCCATTTTCGACACAGGACTGAGCCAGATTGACTGCCAGGCGGGAATCGTCGAATTGACCGTCATGATAGACAACCCCTCCCTTCAAACCATCCACCCGGACCGTCGGTAAATAAGACGTAGTCTTCTTTTTGGATACATATTTAGAACGCCCCAGACTAAGACGGCCGGCGAGGATATCGTATATCGTCAGTCCGACTGTATAAAGAAAGTTATCCCAATAACGATAATTCGGAATCAGAAAAGATTGATTTTTTACCAGATGCGGAGCATTCTGTTGGAGTAATCCTCTTTCGTACAAAGCCTCCAATACCAATGAAACATCTCCCTGAGCCAAATACCGGACTCCTCCATGCACCAACTTGGTACTACGACTGGAAGTTGCTTTTGCAAAATCTTCCCATTCGAATAAAGCGACACTATACCCTCTTGTAACTGCATCTACGGCAACTCCCAAACCGGTTGCACCTCCTCCGATAACGACAACATCCCAGACTTTGGACGGATCAGAGATTTTGGATAATAAATCTTCTCGTTTCATAGTTATTTTATCTGATTTATAACCTTGTACGAAAAATAAATTAAAAAGTATCTCTTTCTGTCAGAAAAATACAGGGTCTTCCTGGTTTTCAAAATAAAACGATCCGTATACTTTATCAAAATATTCACTATTTTAGAGGCTCCAAAACATCTGGGATAAACACGTTGTAGTTTTACCCGGAAAGAACACAGCATTAAAAGTATGTAAGTATGAATATCGTATTTGTCGAATCGTTAGGAATGTGCGAATGCACGATAAACAAAAGTCTGGCTACTCTGAAAAACCAGGGACATACAGTCACTTTTTATCACGACCGGAATGAGAATGAAGAGGTATTGATCGAAAGGGCCCGAAATGCCGAAGTTGTCGTAGTCAGCAATATTCCGTTGCGGAAACATTTCTTTGAAAATTGTCCGAAGCTCCGGATGCTCTCTGTAGCCTTTACCGGAGTGGACCATATCGATCTGGAAGCATGTAAAAAACGGGGTATCACGGTTTGTAATGCCGCCGGTTACTCTACAGAAGCAGTAGCCGAATTAACGATCGGAATGATGATCGCCGTGTACCGAAAAATGGTAGGCGGAGATGCCATTCTCCGTATCGGCGGAGACCGGCAGGGAGTCCTGGGAAGCGAACTTCACGGAAAAACAGTAGGTATCGTCGGGCTCGGAGCCATCGGCCAACGGGTAGCTCTGTTAGCCAACGCTTTCGGATGCAAGGTTTTAGGCTATAACCGCAGCCCCAAGGCCCTTCCTCATATCACCCAGGTGGACAAAGATACCCTTCTGCGTCAATCGGATATCATTACGGTACATCTTCCCTTGAACCCGGAAACCAAAGCATTTATCGGGACAAACGAATTTGCACTCATGCAACCACATGCTGTCCTGATCAACACCGCCCGGGGACCCATCGTCAGCCAGGAAGCGCTTTACAATGCCCTGAAAAAAGGACAAATAGCCGGAGCAGCCGTCGATGTCTACGATCAGGAACCTCCGCTTCCTCTGAACCTGGAATTATTTAATGCACCTAATCTACTGATGTTGCCGCATATGGGCTACGCCACCCGGGAAGCTTTTGAAACCCGGCTGAATATCGTAATCAGGAATATCGAAATGTGGCTGAACAATACCCCACAAAATCAGGTTCTTTAAATCGATAAGTGTATGTTAAAATTATTCATCGTCTTTTTTGTCTTTTGCCATTTACCGGATGGAGCAAAGATTATCGGGTCAGATTAGAGGTGAAAAATCTACCGGCCGATTCTCAACCCATTCTATTACGGTTTTATAACGGAGCATTATTTGCCTTAGATACCTTACCTGTACGCTCACAGGATACCTTGTCTTTCAAGATACCGGAGGCTACTTCTCCCGGGACACTGAGAACTATTCTGGGTTTTCCTCCTTATGCTCAATTTTCAGGGAAAGGTCCCATCTTTTTGGATTTTCTCTTTAACCGGGAAGATATCGAAATATCCCTCGATTATCAAAATCCTCAGGCAACAGCCCAGGTGATACACTCTACAGAAAATCAAATTTATTTCGACTTCTTAAAATCGGAGACTATTTACAATCATAAATTAGGTTTGGTTGGACAAGTAGTGATAAACTATCCGGACAAAGATAAGTTCTACCAAAAAGCACTCGAATATTATAAAAAATTCCAGCTCGAACGAGATAAATTAATCGATAAGAACTATCAGGAGCACCCGAACACGCTGGCAGGAAAACTGATAAAAAATCAAAAATTACCCATTATTCCGGGCAACCTTTCACAACAGGAGCGGGATTCACTTTTTAAGTATCGGTATTTATCGTTAATCGATTTCTCGGATACACTTTTACTATATACTCCTTTTTATACAGACAAAATCTTCCAATACATTCAATTACATAAAAAGCCCTATGCCAGTCCCCGGGAAAACGAGACGAACTATATCCAGGCCCTGGATTATCTGATCCCTTTGCTCAATGTGAATCCGATCGTACAACAGAATCTGCTTCAATTTTTAATCTCCGGTTTCGAAAGCCTGCAAATGGAAGAAGTATTGGCACATATTTCAAACCATTATATACAACAATGCGGCAGCAACAGCGATATTGTCAAAAGACGGCTGGAAGGTTACAGCAAAATGGCTATAGGCCAACAAGTTCCCGACTTCACACTAATGGACATCCATAATCAGCCAGTCAATCTCTATAGTGAAATCTCTCCCTACACCTTGCTTCTTTTCTGGCATACACAATGCAGCCATTGCCAATCATTAATGGAAGCTCTACCTCAACTGTGTCAAAAAGAGATTTTCACCCATCAACAAATAAAGCTCATCGGCATATCCATCGATGAAAACAGGGAAGACTGGGAAAAATTTTCTATTCAATATCCGCTGGAATGGGTAAATATCCATGCAGCAGGCAGTTTTGACAGTGAAATAGCAACCGACTATAATCTTTTCGCTACTCCTTCGATGTTTTTGATCGACGAAAATCACAAGATTATCGCCAAACCGACTACGATCGGGGAATTGGAGAAAAACATCGGGGAACTGGAGTAAAATGAGGGATGGATCCATCAAGGCCTGTGCAGACCGATCAGCAGTTTGGCAAGCCTGATTAGCGAGTTCTTTCAGAACTCTGATTATCGAACCTTCGGTTCCGATAAATAAATGGGATCCATGGTTTGAATGTCCCCGTCGACATTATGCAAATCAGAAACAACAAAAGCAGAACCGCCGCCAAAATTAAATTGGCGACGGTTTTTGCTTTAATCTTTAAAATAAATTCGTTTCACGCGGTGAGACACGCTGGTCAATATTTCATAGGGGATCGTACCTAATTTATCGGAAAGCTCGGTCACCGAAATATGTTTTCCGAATATTTCCACCTCATCCCCGACCTGTGCGTCCGTATCGGTGATATCCACCATACAGGCATCCATGCAGATATTCCCGACAATGGGAACTCTTTGTCCTCCGATCCATACTTCACCGACTCCGCAGCTCAGGTGGCGGTCGAGCCCATCCGCATAGCCGACAGGAATAACGGCAATACGGGTATCCCGGCCCAATACACCCTTCCGTCCGTATCCTACCGTCTGATCTCCCTTCACCTGACGAACTGCCGCAATATAGGTCTTAAAGCTACTGACAGGCCATAACGGTGCCCCCACGGCACTGATCCCATGTAATCCGATACCCAAACGGACCATATCGAAAGCATACTGTCCGAACCGTTCTATTCCGGCGGAGTTGAGAATATGCCGGATAATCGGATAATCGAAACGGGCCTGGACTTCTTTCGTCATTTCAATAAAACGGTTGATCTGGAACAACGTATACTCATCGTGTCGGGCTTCGTCACTCCCGGCCAAATGTGAAAACATGGAACGGATTATGACTTTCCGTTTCGTTTCGAAAAACTTCAGCAAAGCGGGCAGATCTTCCGGATCCAAGCCGGAACGATTCATCCCGGTATTCAATTTCAAATGTACAGGATATTTTTCTATGCCATGTTTGGTCAGGACCCGGTCGAAAGCCTCCAGTAATTCGAGAGAATAAATCTCCGGTTCCAGATTAAATTCGATCATATGATCGAAAGCCTCCGGTTCAGGATTCATGACACCGATAGGTATGGTTATTCCGGCAGCTCTTAACTCTACTCCTTCATCTGCAAAAGCCACCATCAGGTAATTTACCCCCTGATATTGTAACAAACTCGCTACTTCCCCGGCTCCGCTCCCATAAGAAAAAGCTTTGACCATAACAGCGATCATCGTCTTCCGGGGCAACAAAGAACGGAAATAATTCAGGTTATGAACCATTGCATCGAAATCAACTTCGAGCACGGTAGCGTGGGACTGTTTCTGTAAAAAACCGGCGATATATTCGAAACGGAACTTACGGGCACCTTTAATCAGAATCACCTGATCTTTAAACTGCTCCCTGTTCTCTTGGCGCAGGAAACTATCCGTATCCTTGTAGAAACGACAGCGGGGGACCAAAAAATAAGGTTTATACCGGCTTAACTTTTCCCCGATACCTATAAATAAAGAAACCTTCGCCTTTCGCAACAACAACGCTACCTCCCGGTACAACTCTCTCTCACCGGTTCCCGTATCCACGAAATCAGACAAAATCACGACTTTCTCACGCCCGGCATCCTGCATAGCCAGGGTATTCAATGCCAACTGAAACGAAGCGGCATCCGAATTATAGTAGTCATTGATCAATACACAACGATTTATACCGTCTTTTATTTCCATCCGCATCGCCAAAGGCTGCAAACGGGCTACCCGTTCGGCGATGAAAGCCGGAGAAATCCCTTCCAGCAATAAAACACATACGGCATTCATACAATTTTCAAAAGAAGCTTCATCCGGGAACGGTATAGACAAAGTAAACGCAACATGCTCATATCCGACGGCTACCAGGCGTTCATGGGCAGTGCTCCCTTTCTCTTCAACCCGGACAGTTGCATTTTTCCCACTTCCCCAGATCATTTTTTTTACATCCGGTCGAAGCCGGCTAGCTATATAGTCCAAAGCCTCCCCTTCCCTTCCGATAATACAACGGCAATCCCGAAACAATATGGCTTTCTCCGCTAATTTCTGTTGTCTGGATTCAAAATTCTCTCCATGCGCATCTCCCAAATGCGTAAAAATCCCGATCTCAGGCCGGATCATTGCCTGCAACTTACCCATCTCTCCCGGCAGAGAGATTCCGGCTTCAATGATGGCCAAACGGGTAGAAACATCCATACCCAACAAAGACAAAGGAACCCCGACCTGTGAATTATAACTACGGGGACTGCGATAAATACCCGGTTCATCCGATAATAACTGATATAACCATTCTTTGACGATCGTTTTTCCATTACTCCCGGTGATACCGACCACTTCAGCCTTCATTTGACCGCGATACCAGGCTGCCAATTGCTGAAGTGCCGGTAAAACCTCATCGACGACAAAAAAATTAGCCCCGGACAAAGGAAGAAAACCCGCTCTCAGCCCGGTCACCACAAAATTCCTTACCCCCTGTTCATACAATTTTTCTACATAATCATGTCCATCATGATTAATTCCTTTTAAAGCAAAAAATAAAGTCGACTCGGGTTTATTCACCGACCGGCTATCCACGCTTACTTCTGTAATCTCAAAGTCCTTTACCTCACAGGCTTTGCAATCCAAGATCCTTAAAATTTCTTTACTACTAAACATACACTTCGTTTCATTCACTCTGAACATATAATATCTCCTCTTTTCCCCCCTCCCACTTATACTTATAGCCTTTTACTTTTTTAAAGTACCGGTGCAAACAAACGCGCCACCGATTCACACACTTTTTCCCGTTTCGTCCTGAATTTCCATCTTTGTATCGCTCCCTCAGTACTGACTTTCAAATCTTTCATAAAATCTACCGCTAATTTTTTCACCACTTCGCGGTCGTAAATGATCAGGCTTACTTCGAAATTCTGCTCAAAACTTCTCAAATCCATATTAGCCGTCCCGACGCTGGCCACACTGCCGTCAACAATAATTACCTTACTATGATTGATCCCTTTCTGGTACCAATAAATCTTTACACCGGCTTCCAACAATTCTTCGACATACGAACGGGTACACCAATGTGTCAGCCAGGAATCGGACTTATGAGGCAACAGCAATCTGACATCCACCCCGCTCATCGCAGCCGTCTTCAAGGAATTCAATGTCGTCTCTCCGGGCATAAAATAAGGTGTCGAAATAAAAACATATCGTTTCGCCATATTGATCAGCGTAAAATAAGACTGCTGAATGGAAGCCCAGTCACTATCCGGTCCCGAAGTAACCGTCTGCACGATAACATTATTATCGGCCTGATGGTAGGGCAAGTATTCATTCTTATCCAACAACAATTCCTGCCGGACAAAATACCAGTCGATCAGGAAAATCACCTGCAACGAAGTCACGACTTCCCCGGTCACTTTCAGGTGGGTATCTCTCCAAATGCCTATTCCGGGTACTCCGTCCATATAACGATCGGCGATATTCAGCCCCCCGACAAATCCCACTTCTCCATCCACGACGGCAATTTTCCGATGGTTCCGGTAATTGGCTTTATTCGCCAAATGGTGGAAACGTACCGGCAAAAAGGGATAAATCTGTATATCGGATTTCCTCAATTCCCGGATAAACTCCTTGGACAAGCTCCATGATCCCACATCATCGTAGATGATCCGGATTTCGACTCCTTCGGCAGCTTTTTGAAGTAAAATCTCCTTCAGTTCAGTAGCCAATCTCCCTTCTCCGATAATATAGTACTCCAAATGGATAAACTTTTTGGCATTTTTCAAAGCCCCGAATAAAGCCGGAAATGTCTCTTCGCCATTATTCAAAATTTCGACCTGATTATAACGGGTCAATAAAGCTTTACTATTATTCAACAATAAAGTCATCAGCTTCCGCACTTCTACCGTCTCCCGCTTTTTCAAAAACTCCGATTTCCGGATCAGCTGTTTCTGATCTTCGCTCATATACTGGAGCCATTTCATATCGCCCAGGCCTTTCATCGAAAACATCTTATTTTTCCGGTAATTCACACCGAAATAGAGATAGAAAAGGAAACCGACCAACGGAACGGTCACCAGGACGATAATCCATGCCAAGGTTCGCACCGGATTCCGGTTTTCAAGAATCACATTAAAAACCACACTGGCCACAGTAAGGATATACAGGGCGATTAAAACATATATGATAATTTGCAACCAGGACATAAAAAATATAAAAAATGGAAAAGTTTTCAGTTTTCAATTTTCAAATAATTTTATCTTTGTATTATGAATACAATCCATCATTTATCCCAATACGCTTTGCAGGAACTAAAAGATTCATATTCCGAACATGAAATCGAATGTATCTGCAGGATCGTTTACATGGATGTTTTGCATTATACAAATATAGACATCCATCTTAGAAAAAACGAAATTTTAGAGGAAAGCTTTATAAATAAATTTATCGGAATCGTTCGCTTATTGAAATCCGGTTCTCCGATACAGTATATCCTCGGAGAAACCGGGTTCGCCGGTTTAAGATTCAAACTGTCCCCCTCGACTTTAATCCCACGTCCGGAAACCGAAGAATTGGTCCGATGGGTGGGAGAATGGCTCAAGCCGGGCAACCGCCTGCTCGATGTCGGGAGTGGAAGCGGTTGTATCGGAATTTCCCTGGCCCGGTTGTGTCAAGGAGCTCACGTTACAGGGGTCGATATTTCTCCGGAAGCGATTGAGCTGGCCCGGGAAAATGCAATACTGAACGGCGTTAAAGCGGAATTCCTTCTCCGCGACATCCTACACCCCCAAACCGCCTCCTGGGACACTTACGATCTGATCGTCAGTAATCCCCCCTATATCCGGGAAAGCGAAAAAGGAACGATGGAAGCCAAAGTACTCGATCATGAACCTCATCAGGCTTTATTTGTCCCCGACGAAGATCCACTCCTGTTTTACCGGGCTATAGCAGAATTCGGACTGACCCACTTACACCCTCAAGGACTTTTATTTTTCGAAATCAACGAAGCCTTCGGCCAGGAAACGATAGCCCTGCTGAGCCGATATGGCTACCGGAATATCGAATTACGAAAAGATTTTTATGGGAAAGAACGAATGGTGAAAAGTGAAAAGCCGGCACAAACAGGAAATCGGCATAACTAATATCGGATAGAGATGAATAAAGAGAAAGCCTTAAGCTTAGCGGCCGCTATCTGCAGTAAAAAAGAACATTGCAGTTGGGAAATCCAGGAAAAACTGGTCAAATGGGAAATACCTGAAAAAGAAATCGACCGGATTATGACTTTTCTGCATCAGCATCGATTCATCGACGATGCCCGTTATGCCCAAGCCTATGCCGAAGATAAGTTCCGGTTCAACCATTGGGGAAAACAGAAAATAGCCCTTATGCTCCATCGTAAAAAAATCGATCCGGACCTCATTTCCCAAGTATTAGAAGCGTTGGATACCGATACCTATCAGGAAGCCTGTCTCACTCTGTTAAAACAAAAAATGAAATCCCTGGCCGGCGAAGAGCCTTATAAACGAAAAGCCAAACTGATCCGCTTCGGATTAAGCCGCGGATTCGGCTATGAGGTGATCGACCGATGCCTCCAACGCTTACCCGGTCATACAGACGAAGAGGCAGAAAATTCGTAGAAATCAGTTCATAAAGCCGATGGCCCCTGCGATATTTTTTTACAACTACTTCAGCGGCCGAACGGGCCACTCCGGTTCCGTCAAGAAGGCGCCCCCGCAAGAAGGGTACTGACTTCTATGAACCATTCCTGAGAACAATGGAGGAAACAGAGCAAACTTCAATTCTCCGTTTCTTCCAATTTATAGTGGATTTACTTTTTTGTCTCACCGGATATTAGTTTTGATTTTTATTTTTTATAGTTTTGAACGAAAAATTCCGGAAATATGTATTCAATTCATACCTTCTTACTGCAAAAAGAACTTTTTCGAAGTCCCGAACCAGTAAAAACGACTGTCGTATCTTCTTTTACCGACACCCCTGCTTTACAACAAATAGCCAGGCAGGCAGATTCGGATTATATCCTTTTCTATACCGGTACTTCTCCCATCGAGCTGCATCCTTATGCAATCGGGCGCATGTACCAGATAGCCGAAAGTAATGACGGAGCACTGTTTTACAGTGATTACCAGGAAATCCGGCAAGGCAAAAAAATACACCATCCCACCTTGGAATATCAAACCGGAAGTATACGGAACGATTTTGATTTCGGGCAACTATTATTATTCCGTAACGACAGTTTTCAGCAAGTAGTCGCTCAAATGAATACCGATTACCGTTTTGCAGCTCTCTACGAATTAAGGTTAAGTATTTCGCGTTTAGGAAAAATCGTACATATACCGGAAACCCTTTATACCGTACAGCCCACCGATCTGCGGTTATCCGGTGAAAAACAGTTCGATTATGTCGATCCGGCCAACCGGGAAGTGCAGTTGGAGATGGAAGCCGTTTGTACAGCCCACCTCCAGGCGATCGGAGCCTGGTTAGCTCCCGAATTTCAGCGTATAGACTTCGGACAGGAGAATTTCGCCCGGGAAGCCTCTGTGATTATTCCCGTCAGAAACCGCAAACGTACCATTGCGGAAGCTGTAGAATCGGCCTTGCAGCAACAAACTGATTTTTCTTTTAATGTCATTGTTGTAGATAATCACTCTACGGACGGCACCGGTCAGATTCTGACAGAATTGTCCCGGCGGTACCCCAATCTGATTCATCACATCCCCGCTTCCACCGAATTAGGCATCGGAGGATGCTGGACGGAAGCGATCCTATTACCGGAATGCGGTAAATTCGCCATACAACTCGACAGCGACGATCTGTATAAGGACTGTCATGTATTACAACGTATCGTCGACACCTTCTATCAGGAGAATTGTGCCATGGTGATCGGTAGCTATCAGATGGTCGATTTCAAGTTGGAAGAAATTCCGCCAGGGCTTATCGCCCACCGGGAATGGACTCCAGACAACGGGCGTAACAATGCCCTGCGCATAAACGGGCTCGGCGCACCACGGGCATTCTACACTCCCGTGTTAAGGCAAATCAAATTTCCGAATGTGAGCTACGGCGAAGACTATGCAACCGCCCTGGCCATTTCACGAAAATACCCCATCGCCCGTATTTACGATCCCCTGTATTTATGCCGGCGTTGGGAAGAAAATTCAGATCACGATCTGGACATACAGCAACTGAACAACTATAATTTTTATAAAGACAAAATCAGGACCCTGGAAATCCAGGCCCGAATTTCCGGGAAATAACCGGAATAAATTTTTAATTTCATGAATAGTAAAGATTTACTTCAACTCTATAACGGCCAACTTCAGGAATTCGAACTGGCTAAAAAAAATTATACCGATCTGCAACAAGCCGTCTACCGGGATATTCCATTCGATCTTTTTCGTCTCCGGATCCAGTATAATCCAGCCAGAATGATTTCTACCAATGCCAGAATAGATGTCCGGACATTACAGAACCGGAAATGTTTTCTATGCCGGGAGCATATGCCGGAAGCGCAAAAAGGAATCCGTTACAACGATCGTTATTCTATTTTTATAAATCCCTATCCCATTTTCGAACGTCATTTTACGGTACCTTCCCGCCACCATGAACCTCAATGCATCGGGGGACGATTTGAAGACCTGCTGGATCTCACTTTCGATTTTCAGGGGTATACCTTATTTTATAACGGTCCCACTTGCGGCGCTTCTGCCCCGGACCATTTTCACTTTCAAATGTGCCCGCGGCATCTTATGCCTTTGGAAGAAGATGCCGCCAATGAAGAGCTCCGCCGTTATCTGGTAAAAAAAGACTACTATTCGGTTTCTATATTAAAGGACTATCTTCGCGAAGTGATCCTTTTACAAGCTTCCGACTCCCATCTCCTTTCGGTTCTCTTTCGGCAGACCATGGAAATCATCGGCCGATCCATTCCGTTCGAAGAAGAACCGATGATCAACCTGCTCGGCTGGTTCGACAACTGTCAATGGACCGTTTGTCTTTTTCCCCGCCGCACACGCCGTCCCCGGCAATTTTATGCAGAGGGAACGGAGAAAATATTGTTCAGTCCGGGATGTGTCGATATGGCCGGCCTGATCATTTCTCCCCGGGAAGAAGATTTCCGGAAATATTCAGCCGGTTTATTGACCGATATGTTCAGTCAGGTAACCGCCGGCCCGGATAGCTGGGAAGCGATACAAAAAGAATTAATCCGATTATAAGTTAACCTTGCCTATGCAGAAATATTCACACCTCCCACAACTGGAAGTCGGTATCCTGTTTTCACCGGAAATCTGTTTCCGGCTGAACGGAATTTTCACCTGCCGGACTACAGGAAAAAAATATACCGGAGCATATAACATCCGGCAAACAGAGGACGGTTACCTGTTAAGTCAGGCAGATCATCAGGAACCGGTTTCTTTACCTCTGACGTTCGAACCGGAAGACGACACGACTTCCGACTTCGATTTAACCGATGTCGTCATCGGTATTCAATTTCATTGGGAACGTAAGGAAAATCAAAAGTTTAAGGGGAAGCTAAAAATCATCGACGAACAAAAACACCTGACAGCGATAAATATCCTTTCTCTGGAAGACTATCTACTCAGTGTAATATCTTCTGAAATGCGTGCCACCTCGTCAGCTGAATTTCTGAAAGCCCACGCCGTTATTTCCCGGAGTTGGCTGCTCGCTCAGATCGATAAAGCCAAAACAGTACGGGGCACATACAGCTCTTGCCGGGTGGATCAGGAAGAATACATTCGCTGGTACGACCGGGAAGACCATGCCCATTTCGATGTCTGCGCCGACGATCATTGTCAACGTTATCAAGGGATCAGTAAAGCCTATACCCCTGCTGTCCGGGAAGCGCTGGAAGCTACCCGGGGAGAAGTACTTACCTACGAAGGAACCATTTGTGACGCCCGCTTTTCAAAATGCTGCGGAGGAGCCACCGAACGCTTCGACAATACCTGGGAACCGGTAGTACATCCTTATCTGGATAAGATCACAGACGCACCCGAAGATTTGGAAACCGGAGACTTACGGGATGAACAGACAGCCCGGAAGTGGATCCTTTCTTTCCCGCCTGCTTTCTGCCATACAACCGACCGGCAAATATTGTCACAGGTATTGAACGACTATGACCAGGAAACCCAGCATTTTTTCCGTTGGCAAGTCAGCTATCCGGCCGAACAATTATCGGAATTGGTCTATCGGAAAATCGGTATCGATTTCGGTACGATCCGGGATATTCAGCCCATCGAGCGAGGTGTATCGGGCAGATTGATCCGTGTAAAAATCACCGGAGACAAAAAGACGCTGGTCATAGGTAAAGAATTGATCATCCGGAAAGCTTTCTCAGAATCCCATCTATATAGTTCGGCATTTATCGTCGAAAAGCAGGATGGAATATTCACTTTCCACGGTGCAGGCTGGGGGCATGGAGTCGGGCTTTGTCAGATAGGAGCCGCAGTGATGGGAGCCCGGGGCTATAATTATAAGGCCATTTTACAACATTATTTCAAAGGGTGTGAGTTAATAAAAATGTATGAATAAGAAAACAGAAAACAAAGCGGTTTCTCCCTGGCAATGGGTGCCTTCTCTATACTTTGCCCAAGGTATTCCCTACGTCGTCGTCATGAGCGTTGCAGTCATTCTATTCAAACGCATGGGCATGTCGAATACCGATATCGCCCTTTATACCAGTGGTTTGAATCTTCCCTGGGTGATAAAGCCATTGTGGAGCCCTTTGGTCGATCTGCTGAAAACCAAACGCTGGTGGATCGTAGTCATGCAAATCCTGGTCGGTGCAGGATTGGCAGGAATCGCCTTGACGATCCAAGGCCCCCTGGCTTTCCGGTATTGCCTGGCTTTCATGTGGTTGCTGGCATTCAGTTCGGCCACCCACGATATTGCTGCCGACGGATTTTATATGTTAGGGTTAAATGAAAAAAAACAAGCTTATTTCGTCGGTATCCGCAATACTTTTTATCGTTTTGCGGTTATTTTCGGCCAGGGTATACTGGTAATGTTCGCCGGCTGGCTCGAACAACGCTACGCCAGGGAGATGCCGGAAACCGCAGCCATCCCCCAAGCCTGGTCGCTGACTTTTTACCTGCTGACAATCCTGTTTGCCCTTCTGTTCGTTTATCACTATTTGTTTTTACCCCACCCCCGGCGGGATACTTGTACCCTTCCACCTCAACAAGCCTCTGCCGGAAGAGTGTTCAAAGAATTTCTAGGTACTTTCACCTCTTTCTTCCAAAAGAAACACATCGTCAGTGCCCTGATCTTCATCCTGCTCTATCGGTTCGCCGAAGCGCAGTTGGTGAAAATCACTTCTCCCTTCCTGCTGGATACTCCGGCTACCGGAGGACTTGCCCTATCTACGGCAGAAGTCGGCTTTATCTATGGTACGATCGGCGTCATCGCCCTGACGATCGGAGGAATTGTCGGAGGAATCGCTATGGCACGGCGGGGATTGAAGTCCTGCCTATGGACCATGACCATTGCCATGAACCTGCCCAATATCGTGTATCTGTATCTCTCCTTCGCCCGACCGGAAAGTATAGGAATCATATCGGGCTGCGTCGCCATCGAACAATTCGGTTATGGTTTCGGATTCACTTCCCTCACCTATTTTATGATGCTATTCAGCAACGGCAAACACCAAACCGCCCATTATGCGATCTGTACCGGTTTCATGGCTTTAGGCCTGATGCTCCCCGGTATGATATCGGGTTGGATCGAAGAATCGATCGGTTACCGGGCTTTTTTCGTCTGGATCATGCTGTGTACGATACCCAGTTTCTGGGCTACCCATCTGGTCAGAAAAAACTTAACCGATAATCATTCCGACAACAGTAGCCGATAATAAAGAAGCGAGTGTGCCTGCTAACAATGCCCGCATTCCGAACTGAGCCAGCAGAGGTTTATTTTTGGGAGTTAAACCACCGATTCCGCCGATTTGGATACCGATCGAAGCAAAGTTTGCGAATCCACAAAGGAAGTAGGTACACATAATGACCGACTTTGTCTGAGCAAAAGCTCCGGCAGCTTTGAGGTTGGCCAAATCGACATATCCGATAAATTCGGTCATAATGATCTTCTGCCCCAACAGGCTACCGGCATGGATCATATCCTGAGGAGCGATACCGATCAGCCACATCAACGGAGAAATCGCATATCCCAGAATAAATTGTAAGTTCAGTTCTTTACTTCGTCCGTCGGTAACCTGAGCAATCCACTCGTTTACTCCCGTCAGGCTACCGAATTTTGTAAACAGATAATTGGCAAAAGCGATAAAAGCCACAAATACCAACAACATGCCGGCAACATTGACAGCCAATTTCACCCCTTCGGCCGCCCCATTGGATATGGCATCCAAAATATTCTTACCGACCTTATTTTTAGAAATCTGAATATTATTATTCACCTGCCGGGTCTGGGGTACCAACATTTTAGCGAAAACCACAGCCCCCGGAGCAGCCATCACTGAAGCAGCAAGTAAATGTTTGGCAAAAATCAACCGTTGTACCGGATCTTCCCCACCTAAAAAACTGATATAGGCAGCCAATACTCCTCCGGCTATCGTCGCCATTCCTCCGGTCATCACCAGAAAAATCTCGGAAGGGCTCATATCGTCGAGATATTCTTTAATCATCAGCGGAGCTTCGGTCTGTCCCAAAAAGATATTTCCGGCCACAGACAACGATTCCATCCCTGAGATATTCATGAGCTTAGTCATCACCCAAGCCATAGCATAAACCACTTTCTGAATAATGCCCAGATAAAACAATAAGGAGGTCAGAGCCGAAAAGAATATAATCGTAGGCAACACCTGAAAAGCAAAGATATATCCCGCTTTGGTGGTATCCATCAGATCCCCCAACAAGAAAATACTTCCATCCCGCGTAAAGTCGAGAATACGGATAAAGATCTTACCGAAAAATTCAAAGATAGCCTGTACAGCCGGGACATAAAGAATTCCGACAGCCAATACCAACTGCATCGCCAAACCGATCCCCACCACTTTCCAGGAAATAGCTTTCCGGTCTTTACTGAACAACCAGGCGATCGCTAACAAAGAAACAATCCCCAGTAATCCCCGGAATACCGACATGAAAGAGATATGACTTTCAATATTAGCAGCCGATTGTATACCACCACCTTGCTGAGCCAACACAGGGCTCACCACAAACAATACAGGCAAAAGCCAGCAAGCTTTCTTTAACACACCACTCATAACTCAGATTTTAGAGCTGCAATTTAACCCTAAAAAATGAATAAAAAAGGGGGGAGTATAACTTTTTTTTATACATTGCCATGTTTTTTATCCATATCATTAATATCAAATCCGATTTATACATGAAACGTTTATTTCTCATTCTGTGGTGTATCTGTTCGGTCGTCTGTTTTTTTATTTCTTGTACCCGGAAGCCGGACAAAGCGACACTCACCATTTACTGTACTACCGACGTACACGGTAGTCTTTTTGACTTCGATTTAAAGCAAAACCGCCCTACTTTATACAGTCTGGCCGGGGTAGCCGGTTATCTCTCGGAAGAGCGTAAAGCGGGTGACAGGGAGTATATTCTATTAGACGGGGGTGATATCCTTCAAGGACAACCTTCCAACTATTATTTCAATTATATCGATACCCTTCAGACCAATATTACCGCCCAGGTCCTGAACGATCTGGGTTACGATGCCGCTGCCGTAGGCAATCACGATATCGAGGCAGGCCATCCGGTCTATGATAAAGTGGCCGGAGAATTTCACTTTCCCTGGCTAGCAGCGAATGCAATAGATACCCGAACCGGAGCACCTTACTTCAAACCTTACACCGTACTCCACCGCAAGGGACTCAAAATAGCCGTTTTAGGAATGATCACCCCGGGTATTCCCAAATGGCTTCCCCAGCATTTGTGGGACGGTATCGAATTCGAAGATATGATCGGGACGGCCCGGAAATGGGTACCTCTGATTCAGGAAAAAGAACACCCCGACCTGCTGATCGGCCTGTTTCATGCCGGTTACAATTACAACTATGCCGGTGAAAACAAAGACACTCCCCGCAATGAAAATGCCACCATGTTAGTGGCCCGGCAAGTAGAGGGTTTCGATATCATCGTCTCGGGCCATGATCATCAGGAAAAGGTAGAAGAAATCACAAACGACGCGGGACATAAAGTGTTGATCGTGGATGCCCGTTCGCATGCCCGGGCTTTAGGCAAGATCACCGTTAGCCTGACCCGGCATGCCGGACATTACGACAAGACCTATACCGCCGAATTGATCGATCCGGCGAAAGCCCCACGGGATACGGCTTATCTCCGGAAATTCACACCGGCCCTGAATCAGGTGAAAGCCTATATCGACACTCCCATCGGCGAATTTACCGAAACATTATCGGGGCGGGAAGGCCTGTTCGGTCCTTCGGCTTTTACCGACTTCATACATAATGCCCAACTCCGGGAAACCCGGGCAGACGTTTCGTTCAGTACTGTCCTGCAAATGGACGCTAAAATCGCCCAAGGCGAGATTACCATCCGGGACATGTTCAATCTCTATAAATACGAAAACGGACTTTACCTGATGAAATTCACCGGACAGGAAATCGACCGCTACCTGGAATATGCTTATCAACTGCAATATAACACCATGACTTCTGCCCAAGATCATTTGTTGAATTTCAAAAAGGATGAACAGGGAAATATCGTTCGCAACCCCAAAGGTCACTATGTATTAGCCGCCGACTATTTCAACTATTCATGTGCAGCCGGAATCAAATACACAGTAGACGTCAGCCGGCAACCCGGCAACCGGGTAGAAATCCATTCCCTGAGCGACGGCCGCCCTTTCCATGCCGACAGCACTTACACCGTTGCGATCAATTCCTACCGGGGAAACGGAGGAGGCGGGCATCTTACCCAAGGAGTAGGATGGACAAAAGCGGATATCAATCAACGGATACTAAAAATCTGGGACAAAGATGTGCGTTACTATATCACGGAATACATTAAAGAAAAGAAAGTATTGACTCCGCGTTGCCGCAACGATTGGAAAGTCATTCCGGAGGCCTGGTTTCAGGCAGGCAAAAAACAGGATTATAAAATCATATACGAAAGCCATTGAGTTACTTCATCACTCCGCAGAATGAATCACAAAAAACGGGGCTCATCGCTGAGTCCCGTCTTTTATGATTGAAAGTGCCATGCTCTACCCGACTGCTTTCAAAGAATCTTCGACATATTCGAATTCAGCTTTACCGGTCACCACATATTTAACGGTATACACCGTCGTATCTTTCGTACCATTGATCCCATAGATCGAGAAGTTGACGGTATAGGTCACTTCGACGCCCGTCACCACATCGGCATCACTGTAAATAGCTTCCAAACCGATCCGAACCGCTTCCGGCAGACGTTCGAACATCAGTGCAGTCAGCTCTTCATCCGAAAGATGCTGATACGCGGCAGCTCCGGCCTTATTACTTTCCCTCCAAGAATAAGGATAAAAACTAAAGTTATTCTGATAAGAAGAAGCTCCGTAATAAAATTCGGCATTGGTATAACGCGTCTGATAGTAATCGGAACCGAAAGTCTTTCCGACATAATCCACGATAGCCTGATAGAAAGCAGCCGACTCTGCATTTCCTTTGACAGCTTCCAGCGTGATTGTCATACTCGGATCGAATTTCCAGACACCACCGGCAAAGACATACTGTTGTGTGAGGTCGACAATCCGGGTATTCAGCGTCCATCTGCCAGTCGCAGCGGAATAGGTATATTCATCGCTATAATTCTTCACCTCTTTGCCATTGTTGTAGCGATAAACCACCACACGGTTTTCCTGATCTACCGGATAAGCGATTGCCTTTGCCAAATAATTCGGCAAATAATCCGCAGCAGGAACTTTTTCGGAGAAACAATACTGGTTTTGTCCCATTTCTTTATAGTCCTGTACCGACAAAACAAGTACATTCTTATCCGCATTATTCCATTTCTTTCCGTCGAACACCTTCAAATCGAAGGCCACGTCTGCTTTCAATCCCTCTCCTTCCGGAATTTTCGAACCGATCATCACGTTGTCGATCTGATAAGTCGTAGTCTTTTTGTTCACTCCGTCGCCTAAATATTTAAAAGCAACGAACACCTTTTTACCACCGTATTGTGCCAGGGGAAAAGTACCGGCAGAAGCGAAACTACCGTATCCTTTTGCGGGTGCACTCGGAATAGTAAAATGAGAAGTAATATCAGTCCAGGTTGCCTTTTTTACGTCCTTACCGTCAAAATCTTCCGAAATCCATACCGTAAGACAATCGGCATTCCAGTTTCCGACACAAACATCAAAACTCAGTTTATCGTCAGCACCGACCGTCATTTCCGGCGTAACCATCCAAGCCTCGCACTCTCCTTCCGTCTTATAAGCAGAATACTGTATGTATTGATTGTTGTTATAAGCAGTCACCTTCCACTGTGTGCCTCCTGTAGAGCTGACGAACCAATCTTTTTCAGATCCCCAATCTTTCAGCCGGGTCAAATTACCCGTCCCGAGATCTTCAAAATTCTCCCAAAGTTGTGGGGT
>ERZ840517.1104-NODE-1104-length-31153-cov-3.297704_pt1 | contig 31153 bp, 29 predicted proteins | sample MGYA00519876_ERZ840517 | MGnify/ENA primary metagenome ERZ840517 (study PRJEB31850, sample SAMEA3708882) | human gut metagenome | biome: human gut; feature: human-associated habitat; material: faeces | place: China | collected 2014 ... | reverse complement strand
ATTCATCGTCTGTACAGTCATTTGGATGCTTGGTCCAGAGAGGTGTTGTAGTATTTAAAGGCTTTGGTGCTTCTTTTTCTTTCTTTTCGGCAGCATCCTTTGTTTCATCGGTTTCAGCAGTAGCTTCTTCTGATGCTTCAGCTTCGGTTGCCTTTTCTTCTTCATCTTTTGCAGGGGCATCTGCATTTGTAAAGTAGATCTCTACAGGCATGAAAGAGCAGTATTTGTCAATTACTTCTTTGATACGGTATTCATTTGCAAATTCATAGCTGTCTTCATTCAGATACAGGGTGATAACGGTACCTCTGGTTTCTTTGTCGCCTTTATCCATGGAGAAGTCCGTTCCGTTCTCACATTCCCAATATACAGGTTCTGCGTCCTGTTTGTAGGAAAGGGATTCGATTGTTACCTTATCGGCAACCATGAATGCGGAGTAGAAACCGAGTCCGAAATGACCGATGATCTGTTCCTCTGTTGCCTTGTCCTTGTACTGTTCAAGAAATGCAGCAGCACCGGAAAATGCGATCTGATTAATATACTTTTCGACTTCTTCAGCAGTCATACCGATACCATTATCAATAAACTGTAAGGTCTTGTTGTCCGGGCTTGCGATCACATCGATACGATAAGGTTCGTCCGGTTCGTCAAATTCGCCCATCAGAGATAATTTCTTTAACTTTGTTACAGCATCACAGCCGTTTGAGATTAATTCCCTGACAAAGATATCATGGTCGGAATACAGCCATTTCTTGATGACAGGGAAAATGTTTTCGCTGTTAATTGATAAACTTCCTTTTTTCATAAAAAATGCATCTCCTTATATAGATTCTATATTATTCCAGTTGTCAGAACAAATCGGAATACGCAAATATATATATGTGTAATGAGAGAAATATCTGCCCTATCTGTTCTGTGTTATCACTAACAGATATCATAAATCAGAAAAAAATAGAAGTCAAGACAAAATTAGCACTCAAATACGTTGAGTGCTAATAATTCACAAATATTTTATGGTTTATTTAGAAATGAATGCTGTAACAGGTGGTTAAAAGATCTGATTCTGTTTAAAAAAAGCAGATACATTTGCATCCCAGATGTTTGCAAGTGTTTTATCCATGGAGAAAATGTTCATGGATGCCATCGTTGTAAGTGAGATCTTTTCTCCGTCAAAGTAGATGTTTAAAGACAGATTTGCAATGTCGGATGCCGTGAGATTCAGATGGTTCTGTTCAATGATCCGGTTAATGTTCGCGTCCGATAAGATCAGCACGATCTTGAAGTTTAATGGGAGTTTATTGCCCTTGATGACATTGAAGATGTGCTGCCTGACATTTCCCCATGTCGTGTAAGTCTTTGAGGTCATTTCTTCCAGTTCTTCCGTATCAAAAAAAGATGGATTCAGTCTGCCGTCGATCGTATAAGAAACGTCGGAACGGACATAGGCTTCCACCAGCAAAAATGTGTCAAAGACCGGTTCCATCAGAAGCTTTTTAACGAAGTTTTTTGTTTCAGTAATTTCTATATTAAGCATATAAAGCTTTTACCTCCCTGCAATAAACAACGGATTGCGATAAAATTCTTGCCTCTAGTTTACAGGAAAAGAGGAAAGGTTGCAATCGGAAATCTGAAAACAGCCGGATGAGAAAATCCATTTGTTGAACTTTAGCGGGAGGTGTGTTAGTATTTTTACAGATTTATAAAAATATGGGAGGTTTTGAAATGGCAGAGATTATATGGAAGGATCGCAAACGTATATTTTTCGGGTTACCATGGACATTTACAAAGTACAGCTTATCAGAGGATCGGTTATTTATCAGTACGGGGTTCTTCAGTGTGAAAGAAGATGAAGTACGACTTTATCGCATCATGGATGTTTCATTGGAACGTAAATTATGGCAGAGAATGTGCGGACTTGGAACGATCAAATGCTGTTCCGCAGATAAGACAATGGGAGATTTCGAGATCAAGAACATCAAGAAGTCCAGAGAGGTCAAGGAAATGTTATCAAATATGGTAGAAGATGAACGTACCAAAAAGAAGGTTTCCAGCCGTGAGTTCATGGATCATGAACGCGATGAATTCGACGATTACGACGACCACGATACATATTAACGAGGACGATCAAAAGTACGTTGCTGCTTTATACGATAGTAGTTTGCTTTGATCGGTAATGTAAGATCGTATTTGGTTGTTCAGCAAGAGGTATGCTTTGACGATTAAATGAGAGCTGATATTACATATTATTCCGCAAGACGCTTTCGCTCTACCTTCGACGTAGTGGTACATAAGGCTGCAAAAGACGCAGCCTAAGTACCAACGCTCAGGCAGGCTTGCTTCATAATAGTAATATCAGTTCTCATTTTAAATTATAAGGTAAAGTGATTGCTGAACAACCAGATACGATCTTTTACGATATGAAAGCAAGATACCATGATATAAAAGCAACAACGCATTTTTGATCTGTCTGTGGAATCAAGTATCGAAGAAGAATATATCTTATTATAGACAGACAGAGTCCACTGCATACCTTTATGGAGCAGACCTTTTTTCACGTCGGTCCTTAACGAGTCACCGAAGGTGAGGAGGTTAGTACCGTTACGTGAAAAATAGAACGCAAGTGTTCTGCGTAATAAAGGGTATGGCAGGGGTCTCTGTCGTCAGGAAATCAGATATTCTCGGCTATCTTGGTGACGCCAACGTAGATTTGGGAGACTTTGTACCAGGTGGAGTAGTCGGTGATGCCGGTAACGGGCAGGTCGAAGATCTGTTGAAAGCGTCTGACGGCATCGGCAGTGGCAGGTCCATAGATGCCATCGGCGGCAACAGTTGGTATGGATGGATAATTCTGTGCGATACGATTTAACTGCTCCTGAAGCTGACGAACCTTGTCACCGGTTGCGCCAATTGACAGATCATATCCAGGATAAGAGGATGGAATACCGGCAATGGTTTCGGCAGAGTTGATATAAATGGAATCGCCATAGTAGTAGCGTAAGATCTCTATCGCAGACAGTCCCTGATCGGCAAGATACTTGGAACCCCATTGGGTCATCCAGTTTGGACAGGTGACCCGTTTCCCGTCACAGTATTGTGTAAAGATCGGTTGGGTGACACCCGGCCTTGACAGATAATTGGCAAATTGTTCATCAACGATACGGGAGATATTTTTATATATAGTCTTGTTATAGATCCATTTCTGATCGTAAGCGGTTGAAGATGTGATCGTAAAATCGTATCCCTTTCCGCGATACCATTCTGTATAGACACGGTTTAAGGTGAAGGACATAATTGCAAGGATGTTGGCTCGAAGGGAAGCATCCGGCCATGTGGAGTAGATTTCATTTGATGCAACATTCTTTATGTAGTCTTTGTAAGGTACATAGTAGTCGATTGCAGTTGGGTCGGAAGGAGCTCCATCATGTACCACGATGGTTTCCGGAATCACGACACGGCTTAAGACGATCTCGCCTGTCTCTGCAACTGTTTTAATCTCATCCTCAGCAATCTTTGGCGGATATTCTTCCCAGAGGGTATGAGCACCGATCACCGTTGGGTTATAGCTCGATTGGTCAGTATCAGAAACACGCAGCTTAACTGACTGAATGCCCTTTTCGTCGGTAAACATCTGTACACCGGAGATGATACGTGGTTCAAATCCGGGTGCATTGATTTTCAGATTGTATTCGGAATATGGCTGGTTGTCAGATGGTTCCATGCTGTATTCCAGTGGAGGAGTTTCAAGGGTGATGCCATCGATGATACCGTCGCTGTCTGTTTGCCGTTCCTCTATAACTTCATCCGGAGTTCCGGTTGATGCGACAGAAACGACCGCACCGGTTACCGGATATGCAGTCTGTTCCGAGATGATCCTGATTTTTAATGTTCCGTTATTGTTTCCATTTGCCATTTTAGTAATCCTGAATTATAATCTGTTTATTATATGAGACAAAATCATATTTCATGCCAATAATACTTTATCAATGCAGAAGCAGGAAAGAATGTATGTTATGCGTGGTGTAATGATCGTTTAGAAGATTTAAACGACAGAAACAAGTGTTATGCATGGTATATAATGATGAGGTATATGAAAAAAGAATTTATTGAAAAGTAATATAAAAGAAAAGAAGCGACAGGAGGTTTCACTATGGCATATTTTCCAATGTTTATCAATCTGGAAAACAAAAAAGTAATCGTACTTGGCGGAGGAAAGACCGCACTTCGAAAGATTAACTCTCTGATAAAGTTTGACTGTAAGATCGCAGTTATCGCACCGAGGATCTGCGATGAGATCAAGACAGTACCAGGAATCAGTGTACATGAGTCGAATATGACATTAGATGCGCTTGATACGGCAGATATGGTAATTGCAGCGACTAAGAGGGATGATGTAAATGCTAAGATCGGAAAGTATTGTAACGAACATAATATTCCGGTCAATGTAGCAGATAACAAGGATGTCAGCAGCTTCCTGTTCCCCGGAATTGTTATGCGTGAAGACCTGGTGATAGGGGTCACAACAGGAGGCTACAGTTCAAATGTAGCAAAGGAGATCCGTAATATGATCGAGAAGCTGATTCCTTATGAGTATGGAACCTTGACCAGAAAGATGGGAGCATACCGAGAGATTGCGTCCATTAATATCAAGGATGCTTATTTAAGGGAAATGGCACTGGATGAGATCATCAAACAGGCAATCAGCAATAAGTATATGATCGATGACCGAAAGGCAAATAAGATTCTGGATCGTTATGCGAAGGAAGATGAGCTGAGAGCGAAGGGTATGCGATAAAAAATACTTGCATTTTCCTTATAACGTGTTATAATCTTGTTTTAGTAAGATTATGGTAACTATTAAGAGTGGGTTTTGGCCCACTCTTAGTTTTTGTAGAAAGGTGGTATTGCTACGAAGAAAACAGATATTGAAGCAAAAGCAACAGAGATGGTTCTGCCGATCATTGAAGCAAATAACCTTGAATTGGTTGATGTGGAATATGTAAAAGAAGGCAGTGATTATTATCTGCGGATCTATGCAGATAAAGAAGGTGGAATAACGATCGGAGATTGTGAGATCGTGAACAGAGCCATGAGTGATCTGCTGGATGCAGATGACTTCATTAAGGATGCCTATATTCTTGAGGTCAGCTCTCCGGGGCTTACAAGACCATTAAAGAAGGAAAATGACTTTAAACGGAGTATTGGCAAGATCGTAGAGATCAAGACATATACCAAGATCGATAACTGTAAAGATTTTGAAGGTGAACTTACAGCGTACGATGAAGAAACAGTTACCATTTTGACAGAAGATGAGAAAGAACTGAAGATTGCAAGAAAAGATATATCGATGATAAGACTTGCATTTGTATATTAATAAAAGAAGCGGGAGGATAAAAAAGTGTCAGAAATTATCGAAGCATTAAATCAATTAGAAAAGGAGAAAAACATCAGCAAGGATATTCTGCTGGATGCGATCGAAAGATCCTTAAAGGCGGCCTGCAAGAAGGACTTTGATACCGATGAGAATATCGATGTTGTTATGGATCGTGAGACCGGTGAGTTTCATGTATATGCGAAGAAAGAGGTTGTAGAAGAGGTTGAAAGACCTGCGACACAGATTTCTCTGGAAAAAGCTAAGATGATGAATTCCAAATATGATCTCGGAGATATCATCAACATCGAGATCACAACAAAGGATTTCGGAAGAATCGCAGCACAGAGAGCAAGAAATGTAATCGTTCAGGCAATTAATGAGAGCGAAAGAGATGCGATCTACGATCACTTCTATACAAAAGAGAAGGATATCATCACAGGTATCGTTCAGAGATATGTTGGAAACAACATCAATGTCAGTCTGGATGATAAGACAGAAGCAATATTAAAAGAGTCTGAGATGGTTCCCGGCGAAGTATATAACAGAGGTGACCGTATCAAATTATATGTAACAGAAGTAAAGAAAGGCTCCAGAGGACCTAAGATCACAGTATCCAGAACACATCCTGATCTGGTAAAGCGTTTATTTGAAAAGGAAGTAACCGAGATCGCAGACGGTACAGTAGAGATCAAGAGCTCCTGCCGTGAGGCCGGTTCCCGTTCCAAGATCGCTGTTTATTCTCATGATGAGAATGTAGATCCGGTAGGTGCATGTGTAGGTGTAAATGGAAGCCGTGTTAACAACGTAGTAGAAGATCTGAACGGTGAGAAGATCGATATTATTTGTTGGGATGAGAATCCGGCAATCTTCATCAAGAATGCATTAAGTCCATCAGAGGTTATTGCAGTTGATGTAGATCTGAATGAAAAGAGCGCATTTGTCGTTGTACCGGATTATCAGTTATCACTTGCAATCGGTAAGAAAGGTCAGAATGCAAGACTTGCTGCAAAGCTGACAGGATATAAGATCGACATTAAGAGTGAGTCACAGGCAGAAGAGATGGGATATTTCTCAGAAGAAAATGATGACTACGAAGAGCCGGAGCAGGAAGAAGCATTTGACAATATTGACGATATCGTTGATGGTTCTTATGAAGAATCTCTGGAGCAGCAGGATGCAGAAGAAGTAAAAGAAGACGAAGAATAAAATGAAGTTCTGACCGGGTACCATGCCGATTGGAACGGAGATAAATATATAAGCATAGGAAGTGATGTTATGGCAAAGAAGATACCGCTCAGACAGTGCCTTGGTTGTAATGAGATGATACCGAAAAAAGAACTCATCCGTATCGTGAAGGATAATGAGAATAATTTTGCGATCGACCTGACCGGCAAGATGAATGGACGGGGGGCATATATATGCCGTAAGGCAGAGTGCCTGAAAAAAGCTATGAAGAGTAAATCTCTGGAACGCTCATTCAAGATGCAGATTCCAAAAGAGGTTTATGAGAAACTGGATAAGGAGTTAGAGGCAATTGAACAGTAAGAAGATTTATTCCATGATTTCCTTATGTGCAAAGGCCGGAAGGCTGGTAAGCGGAAACTTTTCAGTAGAAAAGGCCGTAAAAAGCGGAAGCGCATGTGCTGTGATCGTGGCATGTGATGCAGCCCATAATACAAAGAAACTATTTGATCAAAAATGTAATTTTTATGAGATTCCATATTTTGAATTTGGAGACAAAGACAGTCTGGGAAAATTCGTTGGAAAAGAATTCCGGACGTCGATCGCGATCTTAGATGAAGGATTTGCGAAACAGATCATAAAATACATGAGTTTGAGTGAAAATATGGAGGTGTAACTTTTGACGAAACTGAGAGTACACGAATTGGCAAAAGAGCTGAATATAAGCAACAATGAAATCAAAGCAATCCTTGGCAAAAATGGTATCGAGATCAAGAGCCATATGTCGGCTGTTGATGAGAATATGATCAATATCGTTAAGAAGGCATGCGGAACCGGTACAAAGAAAGCAGATGCGCCGGCAGCAAAGCCTGTACCGGAAAAGAAGTCGGAGGACGTAAAGGCGGCAAAGACAGCACCGGAAAAGGTTCAGAAAGAGATTTCTGTAAAAGAAGAGCCTAAGAAAACGGCTGTAAGAAATGATCGACCGGCTACAGGGGAAGCGAATAAGCCGAAACAGGGTAAAGATGAGGGACATACGAGATTTGTCAGAGATGACAGAAACAGAAATAATTCCGACAGACAAAATAATGAGAGAGTAAGATTTAACAATAGTGAGCGTATGAATTCTGATAAGACAAGATTTGGCGACAAGCAGGGAAATGACAGACCAAGATATAACAACGACAGAAATAACGGTGACCGTGTAAGATTTACAAATGGTGATAGAAATAATTCTGACAGACCGAGATATAATAATGACAGAAACGGTAATGACAGAAACAATTCCGACAGACCAAGATACAACACTGACAGAAATAACACTGACAGAAATAACAATGACAGACCAAGATACAATAATTCCGGTGACAGAAATAATTCTGACAGACCGAGATTTAACAATGACAGAAATGGTCAGGACAGAGGAAGATTCTCAAACAATGGCCGTGGTGGTCAGGATCGTGGCAGATTTTCAGGCAATGGAGATCGTCAGGGCAGCTTTGACAAGCCGAAGTTCGGTGACAGACCGGATAACAGAAACAACCGGTTCAACAATAACAGAAACAATACTCCGATGGGATTTGGCAAGGATGACGAGGATGATAATAATAACAATCAGAGAAGAAGTCCAAAAGCAAATACCCGTAAGGATTTTGAAGCAAAAGAGATGCCGGGCAAAGATTTAAAGAGCCAGAACAGAGACAATTATAACAGAGATAAGAATAAGCCTCGTAAGGGCAACAGAAGATCTCCGGAAGAGGTTGAGGCAGATATCAGCAGACTGGCTAAAAATGTCAGAAACAAGCATCATCAGCCACAGCAGCCACAGCAGCAGGCAGAGGATAAGGAAACGATCCGTACGATCACACTTCCGGAGGTTGTAACGATCAAAGAACTTGCAGACATTATCAAAGAGCCTGTAAATGCGTTGATCAAGAAGCTCTTCCTTGCAGGTAAGATGTATAACGTGAACTCTGAGTTAGACTTTGAAGCAGCAGCAGAGATCGCGTTGGAATATAATTGTATTGCTGAAGAGGAAGAAAAAGTTGATGTGATCGAGGAGCTCTTAAAAGAGGATGAAGAAGACGAGAAGGATATGGTTTCCAGACCACCTGTTGTCTGCGTTATGGGTCACGTTGACCATGGTAAAACATCCCTTCTTGATGCGATCCGTAAGACAAATGTAACATCAGCCGAGGCCGGTGGTATCACACAGGCGATTGGTGCATCTGTGGTAGAGATCAACGGACAGACGATCACATTCTTAGATACACCTGGACATGAGGCGTTCACAGCGATGCGTATGCGTGGCGCACAGTCTACCGATATTGCTATCCTTGTTGTAGCAGCAGATGATGGTGTTATGCCACAGACGATAGAGGCTATTAACCATGCAAAGGCAGCCGGTATCGAGATCATCGTTGCGATCAATAAGATCGATAAACCAAGTGCAAATATCGAGCGTGTAAAGCAGGAGCTTACAGAATATGAACTGATCCCTGAGGACTGGGGCGGATCAACGATCTTCTGTCCGGTTTCCGCACATACAGGTGAAGGACTGGATAATCTGCTTGAGATGATCCTGTTAACTGCAGAGGTTCTTGAGTTAAAGGCAAATCCAAACAGAAATGCCCGTGGTATCGTAATCGAAGCAGAGCTTGATAAGGGACGTGGTCCTGTTGCAACTATGTTAGTGCAGAAGGGTACACTTCATGTAGGAGATTATCTTGCAGTCGGATCTTCCCATGGTAAGGTTCGTGCAATGCACAATTCAAAAGGTGTCCGTGTAACAGAAGCAACTCCATCCACTCCGGTGCAGATCCTTGGTCTGGATACAGTTCCATCAGCCGGTGAGATCTTTATGGCGGTTGATAATGAGAAGGAGGCAAGACAGATTTCCGAGACATACATTTCGCAGAGCAGAGTGAAGATGCTTGCTGAGACGAAATCCAGAATGTCACTGGATGATCTGTACAGCCAGATCCAGGCAGGTAATGTCAAGGAACTGAACATCATTATCAAAGCTGATGTACAGGGTTCTGTAGAGGCTGTTAAGCAGAGTCTGTTAAAGCTTTCAAATGATGAAGTTGCAGTAAAATGTATCCATTCCGGTGTTGGTGCGATCAACGAGTCAGATATCATTCTGGCATCCGCATCTAATGCGATCGTAATCGGTTTCAATATCCGGCCGGATGCAAGAGCAAAAGAGACAGCAGAGACAGAAGGTGTAGATGTTCGTTTATACAGAGTCATCTACAATGCAATTGAAGATATTGAGTCTGCAATGAAGGGTATGTTAGATCCTATCTTTGAAGAACAGGTAATTGGTCATGCAGAGATCAGACAGACCTACAAGGCTTCCGGTGTCGGTATGATCGCAGGTTCTTATGTATTAGATGGTATCATCAACCGGAACTGCAGCGTAAGAATAACCCGTGAAGGAAATCTGATCTACGAAGGCAAGATGGCTTCTTTAAAGAGATTCAAGGATGATGTGAAAGAAGTTAAGTCAGGATTTGAATGTGGTATTGTTCTTGAGAACTTTAATGACATTCAGGTAGAGGATCAGATTGAAGCATATCAGATGGTAGAGGTTCCAAGAAAATAATGAGAAAAAACAGTGTAAAAAATACAAGAATTAATGCAGAGGTTCAGAGAGAACTCTCACGGATCATCAGCAGAGAGATCAAGGATCCCCGCATTAATCCGATGACATCCGTAGTAGAGGCGGTTGTAACACCGGATCTGAAATATTGCAAGGCATACATCAGTGTCCTTGGAGATCAGGATTCCGTAAACTCCACACTGGAGGGACTGAACAGTGCAATGGGATTTATCAGAAGAGAACTTGCACATTCCATTAATCTCAGAAATACACCTGAGATCACATTTATCATGGATCAGTCGATCGAATACGGTGTAACAATGTCTAAAAAGATTGATGATGTTGTAAAAGACATCGAAGATGATGAGGATGATACAGAAAATGAAGAATGATTTTCTTACCATGATCGAGCAGGCAGACACGATCGCTATAACCGGACATGTACGTCCGGATGGCGACTGTGTAGGCTCAACGGTTGGATTATATAATTATATCATCAGCAATTATGATAAGCAGGTACAGATCTATCTGGAGGAATTCTCCAAGGATTTTCTCTTTTTACATGATGCAGATAAGATCAGTCATACACCGACAGATCAGGTCTATGATCTGTGTATTGCGGTGGATTGTGGTGATAAGGAAAGACAGGGAGATTTTCTTCCAATCTTTGAACATGCGAAGCATACAATGTGTGTGGATCATCATATCTCCAATCCGGGATTTGGTGAGGTATGCTATGTGGATGCAGAAGCGTGTTCCGCGGCAGAAGCACTTTATAAGCTGATGGAACAGGATAAGATTAATAAGAATGCTGCCGAAGCACTCTATATGGGAATTGTACATGATACAGGCGTATTCAAACACAGCAATACAACAAAGAGTGCGATGAGTATAGCGGGTGATCTGATCGAAAAGGGTGCAAATCCGTCATTTATTATAGATGAAACCTTCTATAAGAAGACATTTGTCGCAAATAAGCTGCTTGGAATCGCTCTGACAAAAGCAGAGCAGCATGCAGATGGCAGGATCATCAGCACAGTGCTTGAGACAGAGGATTTCCGAAAAAGTGGTGCAGGCAAGATCGATACGGATGGTATTGTCGATCAGCTTCGGATCACAGAGGGAACGGAAACGGCGGTATTTATCTATCAGACGGGAGAAGATGAATACAAGATTTCACTTCGGTCGAATAATATCGTTGATGTAAGCAGGATATCCTGCAATCATGGCGGCGGTGGTCATGTTCGTGCTGCAGGTTTCAGCATGCAGGGAGATATCAAAGAGATCCTTGCCGGTGTGATAGAGGAGATTAAGGAACAGTTATGCTAGACGGCTTTTTAAATGTATACAAGGAGCAGGGCTATACATCATTTGATGTAGTAGCCAAGCTTCGTGGTATTTTAAAACAGAAGAAGATCGGTCACACAGGCACACTTGATCCGATGGCGGAAGGTGTGCTTTTGGTGTGTCTTGGGCAGGCAACAAAATTAAGCGAAATGCTGATTGATAAGGATAAGACATACCGCTGTGTCATGCTGCTCGGAAAGACAACAGATACAGAGGATGTAACAGGAAAAGTCCTTACAGAGACAGCAGATATCCCGGACGAAGCATCGGTAATAGAAACGGTAAACAGCTTTATCGGTACTTATGACCAGATACCGCCGATGTATTCGGCTATCAAGGTAAACGGCAAAAAGCTCTATGAATATGCCAGACAGGGAATTGAGATCGAGCGGAGCCCGAGAGAGGTAACGATCTTTGAATTAAAGATAGAAGATGTGTCGCTTCCAAGGGTTACATTTACCGTACGTTGTTCCAAGGGAACGTATATCAGAAGCTTATGCCGGGATATCGGAGAAAAGCTTGGCTGCGGAGCAGTCATGGAGAAGTTGGTCCGTACTGAAGTGAAGAATTTCAGGGTTGAAGACAGTCTGACACTTGCGGAGATCGAGCAGGCGAGAGATCAGGGAACGATCGGATCATATGTAATGAAGAAAGAGCTGTTGCTGCCGGAATATCCGGAGCTTCATATCGGTACAGATGAATATGCAAGAAAGCTGTTAAGAAATGGAAACAAACTTCAGCTGTCCCAGTTTGCGGAAACTGTGAGCCCGGAAACGGTTACAGATGTTCCGGGTATCCGTGTCTATGATGAAACGGACAGCTTTGCAGCGATATACCGGTATGAAACGGAAAAGGGCAGCTGCCGGCCGGTAAAGATGTTCCCGAAGAATGCAGAGACAGATAAATGATAGGATAGAAGACAATGCAGCATTATTTTAATCAGAAAGATATACAGATCAATACAGAAAAAGGTTCCGTCGTTGCACTTGGCAAGTTTGACGGTTTTCATCAGGGCCACAAGCTGCTGCTTGACGAGGTGCTTCGTTTACAGAGGGATGGATATACCGGAGTTGTATTTACCTTTGATATTCGTAAAAATTCGATCTTTGATGTAGATAAGCTTCAAAGCATCATAACCTCGGAAGAAAAATGTATGCTTGCAGAACAGATGGGAATCGATGTACTGGTGGAGTATCCGTTTGATGATGCATTTGCATCGATGGAACCGGAAGCCTTCGTAACGGATATTCTTGTAAAAAGGTTACATGCCGGATATGTAGTCGTAGGAACTGATTACGGATTCGGAAAAAAGAAACGCGGGAATGTAGAGCTTCTGCGGAAGATGGCCGGCGAATACGGCTATCAGGTGATCGTGATAGAAAAGAAAAAGATCCATGATGTCATTGTAAGTTCCACTTATATCAGAATGTTGATCAGTGAGGGAAAAATGGAAGAAGCAGAAACCTTCCTTGGCAGACCTTATTTTCTGTCCGGTCATGTAGTGCATGGCAGAGAGCTTGGCAGGACGATCCAGGTTCCGACGGCAAATCTGCTTCCAAAGCATGGGAAAATCTATCCGGTGACGGGTGTTTATGCATCAAGGATACATCTGGAGGACGGCAGGGTCTGTTATGGGATTACGAATATCGGAGACAATCCGACGGTGAATACAGATCGCAGGGTAACGATCGAGACGCATATCTTTGATTTTGATGAGGATATCTATGAACAGAAGCTGGTCGTGGAATTGTTATCATTTATTCGCGGAGAGCAGAAATTTTCAGGTGTTTCAGAATTAAAAGCACAGATGCTTGCAGATATGGAAGTGGCAAAACAGAGGATATTCGGGTAAAAATTAATTTGTCAAGATATTTTACTTGACAACGATGCAGACATGGTATAGAATAACCCATGGTAAAGGGAAAATACTTTACAGGCGGTGATCGTATGGAGAAAATAGTCAGACAGTCTTTATTATATGATTTTTATGGAGAGCTTTTGACGGAGCATCAGAAAGCAATTTATGAAGATGTGGTCAATAATGATATGTCCTATTCCGAGATTGCCAGAATGAATCAGATCAGCAGACAGGGTGTCTATGACATGATCAAGCGCTGCGATAAGATCTTGGAAGAATATGAAGATAAGTTACAGCTTGTTGACAAATTCATGAAAGCGAGAAAGCAGGTCGAGAAGATGAAAGACTGCATTTCGGAGCTGATGGAGGAGAATCGGGATGACAGGCTGAATTCGAAGATAGAAGCAATCGACCGGTTATCGGATCGGATACTGGACGAGTTTTAGTAGATGAGTGTTAGGAACGAAGGGAGATATTCATGGCTTTTGACAGTTTATCTGACAAGCTTCAAAATGTTTTCAAGAAACTGAGAAGCAAGGGTGTTCTTACAGAAGATGATGTAAAAGAGGCAATGAAAGAAGTAAAGCGTGCTTTACTGGAAGCCGATGTAAACTTCAAGGTTGTTAAATCATTTATCAAAGCTGTAAGTGACAGAGCTGTTGGTGAAGAAGTCCTTAAGGGTTTGAATCCCGGACACATGGTCATTAAGATTGTAAAAGAAGAGATGGATAAGCTGATGGGTTCTGATGTAACAGAGCTGAAATTACTTCCGTCAAATGAGATTACAGTCATTATGATGTGCGGTCTTCAGGGTGCCGGTAAGACAACAACGGCTGCAAAACTTGCATATCAGTTTAAGAATAAAGGCAAGAAACCATTGTTAGTTGCCTGTGATGTATACAGACCGGCTGCGATCAAGCAGCTGCAGATCAATGGTGAAAAGGTTGGTGTGCCTGTCTTTGCGATGGGAGATAATCATAAGCCGCTTGATATTGCCAAGGCTGCGATCCTGCATGCAGAAAAGAATCATATGAATCTGGTATTTATCGATACTGCCGGACGACTTCATGTAGATGAAGATATGATGGATGAGCTTGCGGAGATCAAGGAAAATATTAATGTTACATATACAGTTCTTACCGTTGATGCGATGACAGGACAGGATGCTGTCAATGTTGCAACGACATTTAACGATAAGATTGGTATAGATGGTGTGATCCTAACGAAGTTAGATGGTGACACCAGAGGCGGTGCGGCACTTTCCATTAAGGCTGTTACCGGAAAGCCAATCCTGTATGCAGGAATGGGTGAGAAGCTGACAGATCTGGAACCATTTTATCCGAGCCGTATGGCGAGTCGGATCCTGGGAATGGGTGATGTGGAATCGCTGATCGAGAAAGCACAGAATGCGATCGATGATGAGAAAGCGAAAGAGATGGAACAGAAGTTCCGGAAAGCATCCTTTGATTTCAATGATTTTATGGAACAGATGGATCAGCTTGAGAAGATGGGTGGAATCGGAGATCTGCTCTCCATGATGCCCGGAATGTCCAGTCAGATGAAGAATGTACAGATCGATGAAGATGCAGGCAAGAAGCCGAAGGCGATCATTCAGTCCATGACACCGAATGAGAGATGTCTGAAGGATCCGATCTCACCATCCAGAAAGAAACGTATTGCAGACGGTGCGGGCGTTCAGATCGCGGAAGTTAATCGTTTCTTAAAGCAGTTTGAACAATCCAAGAAAATGATGAAGCAGATGTCCGGTATGATGGGTGGCAAGAAACGCCACGGTGGATTCAAGCTTCCGTTTGGATTTAAATAAATTTTTATATTTTATATTTTATTTCAGGAGGAACAAACAAAATGGCAGTAAAAATCAGATTAAGAAGAATGGGTTATAAGAAGCATCCTTTTTACAGAGTAATCGTTGCAGATTCAAGATCACCAAGAGATGGTAGATTCATCGAGGAGATCGGAACATATGATCCTAACCAGGAGCCAAGCGTAGTAAAGATCGATGAAGAAGCAGCTAAGAAGTGGCTTCAGACAGGTGCTCAGCCAACTGAGACTGTTGCTAAGTTATTTAAGCAGGCAGGTATTGAAAAATAATATCACCAGGGAGGTGTTTAAATGAAAGATTTAGTTGAAATCATTGCAAAATCCCTAGTAGATCATCCAGAGCAAATATCTGTTACTGAGACAGAGAAAGACGATATAATTAAAGTTGAACTGACTGTTGCACCAGAGGATATGGGCAAGGTTATCGGAAAACAAGGCAGAATTGCCAAATCCATCCGTACAGTTGTAAAAGCAGCTGCTTCAAAGGGTGACAAAAAGGTAATTGTAGATATTAAGTAGTACAAAGATCTTTTTGGGGGAGTTATCATAACTCCCCCATTTTTAGTTATAGTGGAGGAAAGATATAATTTTGGAAGACAGACTGAGAGTGGGTGTGATCACAGCACCGCATGGTATCAAGGGAGAGGTAAAAGTATATCCGACAACGGATGACCTGAATCGATTTAAAAGCCTGAAAAAATGTTTTCTGGTATCAGGCAGCAAAGAGATTGAAACTGAATGTACATCCTGTAAATTTTTAAAAAACATGGTAGTTTTGAAGCTTGCAGGGTATGATAGTATAAATGATATAGAAGCTTTAAGACAATATGATATTCTTGTAAACAGAGAGGATGCCGTAGCCTTAGAGGATGGTGAGTTCTTTATCTGTGATGTGATCGGATCAAAGGTATACGATCAGAATGACACAGAGATCGGTGTGATCGATGATGTACTGGAGACACCGGCGAATCATATCTTTGTTATAAAGAAAAAAGGACAGGACGATATCTATGTTCCGGTTGTAAAGGAATGGGTAACAGATATTGATACGGTAAATAAAACGGTAAAGGTACATCTTCTGAAAATCGCAGAAGATTAGAACGAATGGAGAGAATGATGAATTTTTATGTTCTTACATTATTCCCCGATATGATCATGGACGGGCTTAGAACCAGTATTACCGGCCGGGCGATGGAAGCAGGGCTGATCCATATTGAAGCAGTGAATATCAGGGATTTTACAAAGGATAAGCATAAGCATGTAGACGATTATCCGTATGGCGGCGGAGCCGGAATGGTGATGCAGGCAGAGCCGGTTTATAATGCCTATCAGTATTTGTGTGAAAAGACAGGAAAGAAATTAAAGGTTGTATATATGACACCGCAGGGACGGACATTTACACAGAAGGTGGCAGAAGAATTTGCCGTTGAAGATGATCTGGTACTTTTATGCGGACATTATGAGGGTATCGATGAACGTGTGCTGGAGCTGATCGTAACGGATTATGTATCGATCGGTGATTTTGTCTTAACCGGCGGTGAGCTTCCGGCAATGGCGATCATTGATACTGTATCCAGACTGGTTCCTGGGGTATTGAACAATGATGACAGTGCGGAGATCGAATCCTTTCATGACGATCTGTTAGAATATCCACAATATACTAGACCGGTAGAATTCATGGGGAAGAAGGTTCCGGATGTGCTGCTTTCCGGTCATCATAAGAATATAGAGGCATGGAGACTGGAACAGTCGATCAGCCGGACAAAAGAACGGCGGCCGGATCTGTATGCGAAATATGAAGCAAATCACCCGGTTGTGGAGAAGAAAAAGAGAAAAAGGTAAATTCCCATTTGAAATTCACATTTATGACATAGATGTTTGTTAGAATACAGCAAGAAATGGAAATAACAGGAGGTCGCATATGGATAGTATAAAGGTATTGGTAGTTGACGATGAGAGCAGAATGCGTAAGCTGGTCAAGGATTTCCTGAGTAAGAAAGGATATATTGTTCTGGAAGCAGGAGACGGTGAAGAAGCGGTTGATATCTTTATGAATAATAAAGACATCGGACTGATCATTTTAGATGTTATGATGCCGAAGATGGATGGCTGGGAGACCTGTAAGGAGATACGGAAGTTCTCACAGGTTCCGATCATCATGCTGACTGCAAAGTCAGATGAAAGAGATGAGCTTCTGGGATTTGAACTTGGTATTGATGAATATATCACGAAGCCGTTCAGTCCGAAGATCCTGGTTGCCAGAGTAGAAGCAATCTTAAGAAGAACCAGTGATGTACCAGCTGACAGTGTGATCTCGGCAGGCGGTATCACGATGGATCTTGCAGCCCATATCGTAACGATCGATGGAGAACCGATCGAACTCAGTTATAAAGAATTTGAGCTGTTGAATTATTTTATGGTGAATAAAGGAGTTGCATTATCCAGAGAGAAGATACTGAATAATGTATGGAATTATGATTATTTTGGAGATGCCAGAACGATTGATACCCATGTAAAGAAGCTCAGAAGCAAGTTGAAGGATAAAGGTGACTATATCAAGACGATCTGGGGCATGGGATATAAGTTCGAGGTGGGTGATGAGAAAAAGGTCGATAAGGAGTAAGATAACACTTTGTCTGATGGCGATCATTACTGTGATGATCCTGCTGTCAGGCATTTTGTCCGTTATCTTCATTAAAAAATATTACTACAATGAACTGAAAAATAATCTGATCCAGACCTATCAGGAATGTGATGCTTTTTTCAAAGATTCATCAAATAAGAACAGAGATGGCAGCTATGACCTTGACAGCATGGAGAGCCTGCTCGAGAATAAATCCGATGCGATGATCTATATTGTGGATGATGTTCATATGAAGATCTATACAACGGTAAATGAGGATACGGCTGTATTTAACAATCTGAAAAGTATCGGTGAGTTCCTGATGTTCTCAGACAGTATAGATGCGAATAATTCCCAGATCGAACGGGAAGAGGTCGAGAAGCATAAGGATTATAAGATACAGATCACAAAGGATAAGGATACAGCTCAGAGTTATTTTGATCTGCTCGGATTTCTGGATAATATCGTGCGTACCACAATTGCCAGAGTGGATTCCACGATCCAGACAACGATCAAATATTTTATGGCTGTACTGATTACAACAGCAATCATCAGTTGTATTCTGATGTATTTTGTCAGTGAGATATTTGCCGGACCGATCAAACGGCTTACCAGGGTTGCAAAACGAATGGCAACTCTTGATTTTGATGCAAGGATCGAGCATCCGTCCAATGATGAGATCGGTGAGCTGTCCTGTTATATGAATGATCTGTCGTATAAGCTGAATAAGACGCTGACGGAGCTTAAGGAGACAAACCAGAAGCTTCAGGTGGAGATTGATGAGAAGATCAAGATTGACGAGATGCGTAAGGAATTCCTGTCACATGTATCACATGAATTAAAGACACCGATCGCACTGGTACAGGGTTATGCAGAAGGCTTGCGGGATAATATCAATGATGATGAAGAAAGCAAGAATTTTTACTGTGATGTCATTGTTGATGAAGCAAACAAGATGAATAAGCTGGTAAAGCAGTTACTTGATCTGAATGAGATAGAATTCGGGCAGAACCGAGTGAATAAGGAAATGTTCAATATCGTTGATCTGATCCATAATTCCATCGATTCGTCTGCAATCCTTGCAGAGCAGAGTCAGGTTACGATCGTTTATGATGATGTAGATCCGATCAATGTCTATGCGGACGAATTCATGATCGAAGAAGTCTTCCGTAATTATCTGACAAATGCGATCCATTACTGCTATAAAGAGAAAGAAGTCCGTGTCTGGACAGAAAAATATATGTATGAAAAACCGGGAGCCACATATGAAGAAGGATCGATCCTTGGAAATCTCCGTGTCTATGTATATGATCAGGGACCAAATGTACCGGAGGGCGAACTGGAGAAGCTGTTCATCAAGTTCTACAAGGTAGATAAGGCAAGAACCAGAGAATATGGCGGAAGCGGCATCGGTCTGTCCATTGTTGCGGCTACCATGCAGGCACATAAGAAGTGTTATGGTGTGTATAATGTAAAAGATGGAGTTGTGTTCTATTTTGATCTGGATATCATCGGGGAGACAGACGATATCGAAGAAAAAATCGGTATTGAAAAGAAAGAAACAGAATAATTTCTTTGCAAAAAAATGGAATACAGAATATACTAATCAATGATTATGTGGATAGAGAGGAAATGTTATGTCGTATAGTGCAAAAAATATAGAGGTGCTGAAGGGACTAGAGCCTGTAAGACTCAGACCGGGTATGTATATCGGTAACACTGGAAGAAGCGGTCTGAACCATCTGATTCAGGAGCTGATCGATAACTCCGTGGACGAGCACCTTGCAGGTTATTGTAAAAATATATATGTCAGTATCAATGAAGACGGTTCAGCGACCGTGTCAGATGATGGACGGGGTGTTCCTGTTGATATACATGAGACAGAGGGAATACCTGCGGAACGTGTCGTATATACCGTACTGCATGCTGGTGGTAAGTTCAACAGCTCCACATATAAGATCAGTGGTGGTCTTCATGGTGTAGGTTCTGCTGTTGTAAATGCATTATCAAAGAAGCTGCTGGTTGAGGTCGCAAGAGACGGATATCTCTACACGGACAGCTATGAGTATGGCGTTCCGGTAACGGAGCTGACTCCGGAAGGAAATCTGCCGCGTACCCGGTTAAAAGAGAAACGAACCGGAACAAAGGTAACCCTATATCCGGATGATACGATCTTTGAAACAGTAAAATTCAAAGCCGATGCGATCATGCAGAGAATCAAGGAAACGGCATATCTGAATCCGGAGCTTACGATCACATTTCATAATAAGAGAGACGGCAAGGAACCGGTCGTATTCCATCAGCCGGGCGGTCTGTCCGCATTTGTAGAGGATATATCGGAAGGACTTACACATACTTCGCCGATCATTGCGATCAGTGGAGAGAAAGAGAATATAACTGCTGATATCGTATTTGTCATGACAGAGGATGGGGAAGAAAACATCATCGGTTTTACAAATAATATCACGAATCCGGAAGGCGGAACGCATGTAACAGGCTTTAAGTCAGGATTTGCAAAGCTGATTAACTCATATGCAAGAAATGAGCTTGGATTATTGAAGGAAAAGGATGCGAACTTAAGTGGCGCAGACATCCGTTCCGGTATGCAGGCGATCATCTCTGTAAAGCATCCAGATCCACAGTTTGAGGGCCAGACGAAGACAAAGTTGTCAAATACCGATGTAACAAAGGCTGTCGATGATATCGTAAAAGAACAGCTGACCGTATATTTTGATCGTAATTATGATGTGCTTAAGGATATCTGTGATCGGGCAGTCAGCCTGTCGAAGAAAAAAGCACTGGAAAAATCCAAGATCAATCTGAATAAATTCTCCTTTGAAGGAAATGGAAAGCTTGCCAAGCAGGAATCCAATGATTCATCCAAATGCGAGATATTTATCGTCGAGGGGGATTCTGCCGGCGGCTCTGCAAAAACAGCGAGAAACCGGAAATATCAGGCAATCCTGCCGCTTCGTGGTAAGATCTTAAACGTAGAGAAGAAAACAGTAGCCAAGGTTCTTGAGAATGCCGAGATCAAAGCACTTATTAATGCATTTGGATGCGGCTTTATGCAGGGCTATGGCAACGATTTTGATATTAATAAATTAAACTATGACAAGATCATCATTATGACTGATGCCGATGTCGATGGCGCGCATATCGCTACATTGCTTCTGACATTTTTCTATCGGTTTTATCCGGATCTGATCAATGAGGGTCACATCTATATCGCGATCCCGCCGCTTTACAGAGTGGGCGAGGGCAAGCATATGCAGTATCTGTATTCAGATGAAGAACTGAACCGTTATCGAAAGAAGCATACCGGTAAATTCATGATCCAGCGTTACAAAGGTCTTGGAGAAATGGATGCAGACCAACTCTATGAGACAACGATGAACCCGGAGAGCCGTGTGTTAAAGCAGGTATCGATCAACAGTATCGTGGAAGCAAATAAGCTGACACAGACGTTGATGGGAACAGAAGTAGCACCGAGACGAGAATATATTGAGACACACAGTACAGATGCAGTGCTTGATATCTAAGAGGAAAGAGGAAATCTATGTCTGAAAAAATCTTAAATGTTGATTATGAAAGTGAAATGGGACAATCCTATGTAGATTATTCCATGAGCGTTATAACAGAACGTGCGCTCCCTGATGTCAGGGACGGTTTAAAGCCGGTACAGCGTCGTATCCTGTATTCATTAAACGGTTTGGCAGGTTCGGACAAGCCACATCGTAAATGTGCGAGAATCGTCGGTGATACGATGGGTAAATATCACCCACATGGAGACAGTTCAATCTATGAAGGTCTTGTAAATATGGCGCAGAACTGGAAGCTTCCGATCCCACTTGTAGATCCGCATGGTAACTTTGGTTCGGTAGATGGCTCCGGTGCAGCGGCAATGCGATATACCGAGGCAAGAATATCCAAATATACCGAGGATGTCTGCATGAAGGATCTGTCTTTCTTTAAGGATCAGTTTATTCCAAACTTCGATGGAACAGAGACAGAGCCTACATTTCTTCCGTTTCAGGTTCCGAATATCTTAGTCAGTGGTTCGACAGGAATCGCAGTTGGTATGGCAACCAATATTCCGACACATAATCTCGGAGAAGTGATCGATGCAACCGTGATGTATCTGAATGATCCGGAAGTACCGCTTGAGGATCTGTTAGATGTGATGAAAGGACCGGATTTCGCAACCGGCGGTATCATCAATGCATCCAAGGCAGACCTGATGCAGGTCTATGAAACAGGACTTGGCAGGATCAAGGTCAGAGGTAAGGTGGAGATCCGTGATATCGGTCATGGAAGAAAGAGTATCTGTGTAACCGAGATCCCGTTTACGATGATCGGTGGAACAGCGAAGTTCTTGGATACGGTTGCAGAGCTTACCAGAAACCGTGAATTACCGGCCGTTGTAGATATCGCTGACCGTGGAGACAAGAACGGAGAATGTCTGTGTATTGATGTAAAGAAGGGTACAACAGATGAAGAAATCCGGAATATCATTAATATTTTATATAAAAAGGCAGGACTTGAGGATACCTTTGGTGTAAATATCAACTGTATTTATGATGGCAAGCCGGAGGTCATGGGACTGAAGCGGATCCTGTCAATCTATACAGATTTCAAATACGGACTATACAATACCAAATACACGAAGCTGTTAGAAAATCAGATGGAAGTACGGGAGATCAAGACCGGTCTTCTTACAGCGGTTGACTGTATCGACCTGATCATAGAGATTCTGCGTGGAAGTAAGAAGGTAGCGGATGCAAAGGCATGTCTGATGCATGGAGATACCTCCAATATTACATTCCGGTTCAAAGGTTCAGAGGCAGATGCAAAGTTCTTATGCTTTACCGAGAAACAGGCAGATGCGATCCTTGCAATGCGTTTACAGAAGCTCATCGGTCTGGAAGTAAATGCCCTTAAGAAAGAACTGGAAGATGCAGAGAAGCTGATCAAGAAGTATTCAAAGCTGCTTGAAAGCAAGAGCAATATGAAGAAGCAGATGATCGCAGATATGTTAGAGATTAAGGAGAAATATGCGATTCCAAGAAAGACTGTGATCGCAGACTGTGGCGAAGTTGTCGTTAAGAAGGCACAGGCAGTTGAGACAGAGGTTGCTGTACTTCTCGATCGTTTCTACTATATCAAGGTCGTTGATGCCAATCTTTATGATAAAAACAAAGCGCAGATCGACAAAGACTACCGGTTCTCATTCAAATGTAAGAACACAGAACGTGTTGGTGTATTTGCAGATAATAATCAGATGTATATGATCAAGGTTGCTGATATCATCAAGCTTCAGGCAAAGAAGAATACCGGTAAAAAGGGAAATGGTTCCGGTCTGATCGGCAGATTGTCGGATAAGGGTATTCAGATCTTTGAATTCTGCAATATGAATGGAAATGAAAACATATTATATATGTGCTGCATCGAGCAGATCATAGATAAGAACCTGTTATTTGTGACCAAGCATGGTCAGGCAAAGCTGGTTCCGGGAAATAACTACGATGTACTTCGTAAGATGATCGCAGCATCCAAGCAGGAAGAAGATATCATCTTTATCCATGATGCCGAGATGGAAGATTTCATCGTTGTAAAGAGTATGCTTGGCTACTATGCAAGAATCCAGATCAGCGAGATCCCGGTCAAGGGAAAAGGCGCAGGCTGCATCCGCCTGGTGAACATCACCGACGATGACGAGATCGAAGAAGTAGCAGTCGGCAGCACAAAGGACAGCTTCTTTGTAGATAACACAGAGATCCTGTTTACACGAATCAAAGCATGTAAACGTGGCAGTAAAGGAACAAAGCTGCGGTTGTAGGGAAGAAAACATAGAGAAAGGTTAAAACGGAAAAACAAATGATAGCGATTATTGATTACGATGCAGGTAACATCAAAAGCGTCGAAAAAGCCGTACAATTTCTTGGCGAAGAAGCCATAATTACAAGAGACAGGGATGTCATTATGGACAGCTCCGGAGTTATTCTTCCGGGTGTTGGAAGCTTTGGCGATGCAATGGGAAAAATCAATGAATATGGATTGAAAAATGTTATTTATGATGTCGTTGATTCGGGAAAACCATTTCTGGGTATCTGTCTTGGACTTCAGTTATTATTTAAGACAAGCGAGGAGACACCGGGAGTAACAGGATTGGGAATCGTAGATGGACAGATCCTTCGGATTCCGGATGCGCCGGGACTTAAGATTCCACAGATCGGATGGAACTCACTTGATATCAATCCGAAAGCAAGGTTATTTAAAGGACTTCCGGAACATCCATATGTATATTTCGTTCATTCGTATTATCTGAAGGCAGATCATGAGGAAGATGTAGCTGCATCCACATTTTACTCAACGAATATCCATGCTTCGATCGAACATGGCAATGTATTTGCCTGCCAGTTCCATCCGGAGAAAAGTTCAACCGTTGGACTTCAGATCCTGAAGAATTTTATAGAATTGGAGGCGTAATCATGCATACAAAGAGAATTATTCCATGTCTGGATGTGAAAAACGGACGAGTTGTAAAGGGTATTAATTTTGTAAATCTGGTAGATGCCGGAGATCCGGTTCAGGTTGCTTCAGCTTATGATAAAGCCGGTGCGGACGAGCTTGTATTCTTAGATATCACTGCATCCTCCGATCAGAGAAATATCGTAGTAGATATGGTCAGACGTGTGGCTGAGACGATCTTTATTCCATTTACGGTTGGCGGTGGTATCCGTACCGTTGATGATTTCAAAGCCATTCTCCGCGAAGGTGCAGATAAGGTATCGGTTAATTCAGCAGCGATCGACAATCCGAATCTGATCGCAGAAGCAGCCGATAAGTTCGGAAGTCAATGCGTAGTTCTTGCCATTGATGCAAAGAAACGACCGGATGGCGGTTGGAATATCTTCAAGCATGGCGGTAGAATTGACTGTGGTATCGATGCAGTAGAATGGGCAATGAAAGCAGTTGAACTCGGTGCAGGAGAAATCCTTCTTACCAGTATGGATTGTGATGGTACGAAAGCCGGATACGATATTGAACTTACAAGACGTGTTTCGGAAAATGCGAAAATACCTGTTATAGCATCGGGCGGTGCAGGCAAGATGGAACATTTTCTTGACGCATTTACAGAGGGAAAGGCGGACGCGGTTTTGGCGGCGAGTCTGTTCCATTTCAGAGAAATTGAAATTAACGATTTAAAAAAATATCTGCGTGAAAACGGTGAAAGCGTCAGATTATAGGAGGAATTTATGAGCAAGAACAGAAGAAAGTCACTGAAAAAAGAACCTGTAATTCCAAAAACGGATTTTTCGTTTTACGAATCGAAAATATATATAATTGCGACAATTATTATGTTTCATATTGTACCGCTTGTATTTGTTATTATGGGCGAAAACGGTCAATTATTACTGTTACAATTTTTCCTTATGATGTTAAACCCAATGTTTATCGCATTATCTGGACTTATATACGGAATAAAACAGGGATTTAACTTTAAATTTCCGCTGTTTATGGCGATTATCTCAATGGTATCAATACCGATGTACTATCAGTTTGACGCGGCGGCAAATATGATGATGACAACGATTATTATGTGTATAGTTTATGCGATATTCTCATTTGCGGCAACAGTAATCGGAGCATTTGTAAAACGACTTTTACGTCTGTAATCACAGAAAGGATATATATTTATGGAGAGTAAAAAACTTTATGGTGCATCAACCCAAATGACGCCTGCTGTTTATAAAGATTTTTATAAAACATATTATAACGAAAAACTAAAGGTGTTTAAAATCGTTGCCGAAATAGTCGGATTGATTGCGATTTTTGGTGCATTTTATATACTTGCAAACGGATATGGAATTTTGTGGGGAGCGATTGCACTTTGGATTGGTGCATTTCTGCTTTTTTATCCGCGTATGATATACCGCAAGCCATACAAAAACGCAAAAGACAACAGTCAGACAACGCACTTTGCTTTTTTTGAAAATTATATGTCGGAAAAAACAAAATCACACGTAAATGAATATAAATATGACGATATACAAAAAGTGCTTGAAACGGGAAAGTATTTTTTCATATTTCACAATTCGGAAAGTGTGAGTATCGTTGATAAGGCTCACTTTAGCGGAGATGTCGAAAGTTTTTCGGGTTTTATAAAAACAAAGACACAATATAAGAAAATCAAGTAATAAAAAATGGGACTTAGCAAAAATGCCAAGTTCCATTTCTTTTTATCGCTACAACAGTTCTTCCCACCCCGTAATATAATGGTCAGACAGTTGTTTAAGCGCATCTGTTTCATCGGCGTTTGTTTCGTCAAATATTGCACAGGTTGAGAAACCACCCTTTTTAGCACCGCCGATACCTGTTGTTATATCTTCAAATACTGTACATTCTTCCGGAGGTATTCCGATACGTTTTGCGGCAAGCAAATAAACATCGGGATTTGATTTGTTCACTCCGACCTCGGACGAGAATGCACAAGCGTCAATGTAATTCCAAACTCCGAGCCTGGTAAAAGCCGTTTTGCAAAGTTCTTCATAACCTGATGTGGCTATTGCGATTTTAATTCCGCTGTTGTGCAATTTCTTTAAATATTTGTCTGCACCTTTTTTTAGCGGTACGGTCGTTTCGTATTGCTTTAATCCCATGTGCATAAAAGTATTTGAAAGTTCTTCAAATGACAAGTCAAGATTAAGTCTGTTTTTTATTGTTGGGATAGATTCTTTCATAGTCATTTCTTTGTATTCCTTTGCCTCCTCGTAAGGCAATTCAACACCGTGTTCTTTGAAAAAATCTACTACAACGTCCCACCAAACCTGCATTGAATCAAGCAATGTTCCGTCAACGTCAAAAATCGCTCCTCGCATTATATCACCTCTGTATTTCTATTATACAATAATTTGCCGAATATTTCAAGCGTTTATGAATTTTCCTCTTTCTCGGTAACAAATTTTTTTACCGCAACTAACTTTTCCGTAAGTCCCGTAAATCGTTGATGAAATTGGTTGTTCATAGTCATATTTTGAATAGTCTTTTCGCTGCCGACAAGCACAACCATATCTCTTGCACGCGTTACAGCGGTGTAAAATAAGTTGCGGCTCATAAGCATAGGCGAGAATGAGCATACGGGCATAATCACGATAGGGAACTCACTGCCTTGACTTTTGTGGACGGTTATCGCGTACGCAAGGTCAAGCTCATCAAGATTGGTAAACGGATATTCAACGAGCTTATCCTCATCAAACACGATATTCATACACTTGTCGCGGACGGAAATGCTCTCTATAATTCCCATATCACCGTTGAAAATCCCCATACCGTCCTCGCCGTTTTCACGTGAATAGACCATATCGTAATTGTTTTTTGTCTGCATAACTTTGTCGCCGACACGGAAAGTTATATTGCCGAAAACGTGTTGCGGACGTCTTTCGTCATATGGATTGATGTGTGACTGCAACAGTTTGTTTAATGCAATCGTTCCGGCAAGTCCTTTTTTTGTCGGTGATAGGACTTGTATTGATGAAATCGGGTTTACATTATAGCTTTTCGGCAGTCTGTTTTTGAATAAATCCATCACCGTAAAAGCACTGTCCTGCGGTGTTTTTCTTCTTAAAAAGAAGAAATCGCTTGATTTTACCGATAAATCGGGAAGTTCTCCGTGATTGATTTTGTGTGCGTTTACGATTATAAGACTTTCTTCGGCTTGCCTGAAAATTTTGTTAAGCTGAATTACCGGTATTGTTTTACTTTCGATTATATCGTGAATGATGTTTCCCGGCCCGACTGACGGCAGTTGGTCCGCATCACCCGAAAGGATAATTCTTGCACCTGTTTTGACCGCTTTTAAAAATGACGACATAAGATTTACGTCAATCATACTGACTTCGTCAAGAATTATAACGTCATACGGCAGTGGATTTTCTTCGTTGTGCGTAAAAATACTGTAACCCTCAGAAGATCGTTGAGTGCATAAAAGACGGTGTATCGTCTTTGCCTCGTAACCCGTAACTTGGCTCATTCGCTTTGCGGCGCGTCCTGTCGGCGCGGCAAGTGCGATTGAAAGCTTTAAATCTTCCAAAAGCTTTATTATTGTGTTTATTGTTGTTGTTTTACCTGTTCCCGGACCGCCGGTAAGAATCATACAACCTGCCGAAAGTGCGGTGACAACGGCATTGCGCTGCTCGGCGGCAAGGTATAAATTTGTTTTTGCTTCAAGCGCGTCAATGGCTTTTTCTGCTTTTTCTTCGGTCATTGTGAATTTTTGCGTGTTTTGCGACATTGCAATAAGTCGGCGCGCAATGTAATATTCAGACTCATAATAGCTGTAAAGATAGTATGCGTCAATTCCGTCAACTTTATCTTGGAACAGTTCTTTTGAAGAAAGCAATTCGGAAACAGCCGCAATTACTTCGTCATCGGTGACTTTTAATGTGTAGACGGTATGCTCGATTAATACATCTTTCGGCATATATACATGACCGCTTGTATATGCGGCACTGCGTAAAATATGTATAATTCCCGAACGTATACGCATAATGCTGTTTTTAGGCAATCCCATATTAAAGGCTATTGTGTCCGATGTTTTAAAAGAAATGCCGTCAACCATATCAGAAAGGATATACGGATTTTTCTTTATGAGTTCAACCGAATTTGCACCGAGAGAATTGTGTACTTTTACTGCGGTTGTTGCGGAAATTCCGTACTGTTGAAGGAACATAACGATATTTTGCATAGACTGTATTTCTGCAAATTGTTCGCCTATTTTCTTCGCTTTTTCTTTGCTTATTCCTTTGATTTCGGCAAGTTTTGACGGCTGGGTAAGCATTATTTGAAGTACGTCCAGTCCGAAATGGTCGACAAGTTTTTTTGCGGTAGCCTCGCGTATACCGCTTATTATTCCCGAACTTAAATATTTAATAATAGACTCCTCGTCCGACGGCATAACTGTTTCATAATATTCCGCTTTGAATTGTTCGCCGTAATCGGGGTGAGTTGTCCAATTACCCGACAGGGCAACGCTTTCACCCTCTGTTATAAACGGCATATATCCCGTTGCGGTGAATTGTCCTTCTTCAACGCTGTCGATTCCGACAACAGAATAACCGTTGTCGGGATTGGAATATATAATTTCTTCAACTGTGCCTGTTACTGTAATAATTTCACTCATTATTTTGCTCCGATACGGCTATTGTGCCGTTTGAAATTCCTGTGATTTCTGCGCCTTTTGTTTCAAGGTATTCTATGTAATCAATCTGTTCTTTTCTGATAGTTTCGCCTGTGTATATAACCGGTACTCCGGGCGGATAAGGTACAACCGTACTGCAAGAAATATGTCCGATTGAATTCTGTAATTTAGTGTCCCTTTGATTTGAGAAAAATGCTTTTTGCGGAAACAGTTTTTCTTTGCAAATCGGTGGAGGCGTTAGATTTAATGTGCTTTTTGCTTTAGGTGTATTGTTTGTAATTTTGATAAGCTCATCAAAAAGCACGTCCATATCCGATTGCGTGTTTGACGGCGTAACGATTAAAACTATGTTGAATAAATCAGCCATTTCAATGTCTATGCCATTATTTGAAAGTATGTCATCAACGTCAAAGCCTGTAATATCCAAATTTGAAAAATTCAGCACAAGCCTTGTCATATCGTCATTTTCAAGAAGTTTGATACCTGTATCGGTGATTTTTTCTTTAAATGATTTGCACATATCATATGTTTTCTCCCACATTGCACCGTCGGTTAATTCATCTCTTGCAATGTCCGCCGATGACGCGATGACGTATGACGGACTTGACGATTGAAACATATAAAGTGATTTTTCAAGACGTTTTCTGTCGATTAAATCGCCGTTTATGTGAAGATACGAACTTCCGTTCATTGCGTTAAGCGTTTTGTGAGCACTTTGGCATACTGCGTCTGCATATTTTACTGCGGTTTGCGGAAATAAATTGTTTGCGATAAAGTGCGCTCCGTGCGCCTCGTCAACAAGTAAAGGAATATTTTTTGCGTGACATTCTTCGGCTGTGTTTTTAATGTCGGAACATATTCCGTAGTAATTCGGTGATGTAATTATAACCGCGTCAATGTCGTCCGTTAAATGTTCTTTTAGTGTCCCTGTACCTTTGGGGACACTAAAACTGCTGTCTATTTCTTTCGGAAATAATTTTAAATTGATACCGAGTAAAGCGCAAGTGTTTATAACGCTCATATGGCAGTCGCCTGCCGAAAGCAGTGTGCCGCCGGGCTTTACGCCTGCACATATCATAGACTGAATTGCAGATGTTGAACCGCCTGTGAGTATGTAGCTTTTGTCACTGCCGTAAAGGTTTGACAAAAGCTCTTGTGCTTTTAAAACATACTCACCGGGGTGGATAAGATTTTCCGTTGCGGAAAGTTCCGTTACATCAAGGGACAGTAAATCTTTTTTTAATCCTCTGCCGTTTTTGTGACCGGGCATTGCAAATGATATTCTGTTTTGTTTTGAGTATGCAAGCAAATGCTCATACAGTGGTGCTGACATAGACACATCTCCTTAGTTGTTTCCTATTATTATATAAAATTTTTGCGTATATGTAAAGTAATATGGAATACAAAATTGAAAAACACAAAAGAATATGATATAATAGTGACAGGTTTAATAACAATAGTTATTTTTGGAAAGGACAGATAAATTATGAATGTATATGATGCGATAATGAAAAGAAGAACGATAAGAAAATTTGAACAAAAGACAGTCAGTGAAGATAATCTTGTGAAACTTGTGGACTGTGCAAGAGTTGCGGCATACGGTGCGAATGTTCAGCCGCTTAAATTTATGATTGTAAACAACAGCGAAATACTTCAAAAAATATACCCAATGACAAAGTGGGCAGGCTATCTTGCAGACGGTGCACCGAAAGAGGATGAACGTCCTGCGGCATATATAGCGATACTTGGCGACAGCAGTATTAAATCGAATAAAATGTATGAAGTTGAGGCAGGCGCGGCAGTAACAACAATGATGCTTGAGGCGGTTGAAATGGGACTTGGCACTTGCTGGCTCGGGGCTATACAGCGTGATGAAATAAAAAAACTTTTGGAGTTGGATGAAAATCTTAATGTTGTATATTTGCTTGCGGTAGGCTATCCGAAACAGGAAAGCAAAATCGTGGATATGAAAGATAATGACGTTAAATATTATGAGGATGAAAACGGAGTTATAAATGTTCCGAAACGTTCGCTTGAAGAAATACTTATAAAATAAAACAAAAGGGACATCACTTGAACCGACCCCCAAAAGTTAGACCAAAAATCTAACTATTGGGAGGTCGGTTTTT